>JACCDP010385985.1_pt1 | contig 95995 bp, 148 predicted proteins | sample 7445841 | NCBI WGS metagenome assembly JACCDP01 (sample SAMN15323441, study PRJNA562643) | freshwater metagenome | isolation source: river surface water | place: USA:Blue River Watershed | collected 2017-08-17
ACGGTGCGCTCGTGTCCCGTGGTTGGGATATCAACCACGAAGACCTTGACGCATGTGGTGCCGACAACATCATGCAGTACGCAGTGCTCGGTGACATCGTCTACGGGTGAGTGAGTTTCCCCCAGCGCCTAGGGCGTGCGGATTCAATTCCGACTGGGGACTACTGGCAACCGCCAGTTACTACTGCCTGAGGAGGCACCATGAAGGCATACAAGGGAAGCAAATACGCCATCATCAAGGACGAATACTGGGCTGACCCATCCTGTTGTGACCACGAATTGTGTTGGAAGTTTCACACCAAGGGTTGCCCTGAGGTTCGCCGTGTTGACTGGCTGATCATCAACATTGAAACAGGTGACCGAGCATTTAACGGTGAAGCGTATGAACTCCGCCGTGACGCTGTGAGTCACCTTGACTTCCAACTTGCACAGCAGGCAAAGGAGGTGACGCAGTAAATATTCCCCCAGCGACTAGGTCGTGGCGATTCAATTCGCACTGGGGACTAGCGACACACGAGTGTCGTGAATACAAGACCCGAGGAGGTCACCATGAAATACGGAATAGAAGACACAATTGCAAAGGCAATTCGCAGGCATGCACACTTTGATTCCATGTCACCAATGAGTTGGGAAGTCGGGACGCAGTTCCATCGTGAGCGTGCACACATCGCTCTGTGGATGCTGTGGCAGTCACTTGCGGATCAACTCGGCATGGATGACGCTGTGATCAATAACTGCCGAACGGCAGAAGAGAACAGGGCGTTCTTAATCAAGTGCGGTATCGCTGAAGATGTCGTGCGAAACATCGTCACCGATGATGAAAATTGGGGTGGCTACTAACCAATTCCCCCAGCGGTTCAGCCGTGGCTCTTCAATGAGCACTGGGGACTGTGAGCGTCCGCTCACTACAACAAGACCCGAGGAGGTCAACTATGGATGCAAGTATCCACCGTGTCACTGGGATTCGCATTGCGAAGTCCGATGACCCAACATTCCAAACGGTAGACATCGTCATTGAGTATCAGGAATTGGCTCACACCAATACCTTCTACCCAGTCGGTGAAGAGGTGTTTGGTTACGCAAAGTTGGAACACACGCTCACGCTGTTCATTCACGATGACAGCAATGTTGAGCAGGTGTTGTCAAATGCAATCGCAGACATCACATCAAAATACGTTTGAGCAGTGGGCAGTCATGGCGCAAGCCATGGCGTGCTCGGAGTGCACTGATCCCCCATCGGTGCATTCCGAGGACGCAAGTCCATTCACATTCCCTAACTGAAACTTGAGGAGGTTTTATGGGAGCAATAACACCAAAGCAACAGGCATTCATTCGCACGATGCTCTTAGAGCGTGCTGGCACACTCGGTCTTGATGAGGCTGGTGTTGACCAGTACCTCGTAGATCAGAACGTGAATGCATTGTCAACCAAGGATGCTTCGCTCGTCATTGATGCGATCAAGAAGATTGAGATCAAGCGGGTGGGCACTGAGCACTTGCCTAAGGGTGATCGCACCATCGTCAATAAGATCGCCAAGCCATGCCAACTGTGCGGACACACCGTGCAGATCGGTCATGGCTGGAGCGTTCAAACTGCTGGTGGCTGGCAGACATTCCACAAGGCTGGTGAGTGCTCAGCCGAAGTCATCGCCAAGCCAGTTGATGAGCAATCGCTCTTCGCTGACGTCAAGGACGGCTTCTATGCGTTGCAGTCAACGGGCACCAATGATCTCGTGTTCTATGCGATCAAGACCAATAAGGGCTACCACAATGCGAGCCTCAAGGGTCAACGTGGCATGTACATCGTGGTCGGCGGTCACGCTGACGAAAAGTTGCGTGGCGAGCGCTTGGTTAATTCAATCAAGCGCATCACGTCACTCAGTGAGGATGAACGCAAGCAGGCAATGACGCTCTACGGTCAAGAGATCGGGCGTTGCTGTGTGTGCGGTCGTCATCTCACTGATGAAGCAACACGCAAGGCTGGCATCGGTAACGACTGCGCAAGCAGGTTCTAGGTGGTCACGTCACGGGCACACGCTCGTGGCGTGCTCACATTCCAGGGGAGCGATCTCGTGGAGTGTGAGCACGCAAGTGCAGTTAATAATTCCAATAGACCTGAGGAGGTCAGACCATGAGTAATCAATTAGAGCAATTAAATACATTGCTCGGTTCATTGAAGCGCATTCCACCAGCAATCGTTGCTGACCCTGCGTTGCTTGAACTGAGCAGTGCACATGACGGCGAATGCCCAGTGGAACTCGCTGTTCCGCTGTTCCCATTCCAACGTGCTGGTGTCGCTTATGCGTTGAAGCAGAAGCGTGTCATCATCGGTGACGAGATGGGTCTCGGTAAGACACCGAGCGGTATCGCTGTTGCAGTGCAGGCAGTCAGTGAGAAGCACAAGGTGCTCGTAGTAGTGCCACCATCGCTTCGCATCAACTGGCTCCGATCATTCAAGATGTTCGCTCCATGGCTCAACGTGGCTGTGGTGACGGGCAACAAAGTCGGTGCACTACCGAAGGAATCAGTTGTCATCATCGGTGACTCAAACATTGACGCTTGGTCAACCAAGTTGGCTGGCAAGTTTGGAGCGCTCATCGTTGACGAGGCACACCGTGCCAAGACTGAGAACGCTGGACGCACCAAGGGCATCGCATTCATTGCGAAGTCAATCCCTGAGGAGGGATACGTCACGCTCTTGAGTGGCACCATCATTGTCAATCGTCCGAACGAATTGATCAGCCCGCTGAATATTCTCGGCAGGCTTGACCGAGTGTTCGGTGGTAAGTCGGCGTTCCGCTTCCGTTACTGCGATCCCATTCACAATGGCTGGGGTTACGTGTACAACGGTGCGAGCAACACCACCGAGTTGAATGAGAAGTTGCGAGGCACGTGCTACGTGCGCCGTAACAAATCAGACGTGCTCACCGAGTTGCCTGCCAAGCGCCGTGCACAGGTAGCGACCGAGATCAGCGACAGCGATCTCAACGCATACATGCACGCCGAGAATGACTTCCGTGACTTCATCATTGCCAACGGCGGTGCTGAGGCATGGCAGAAGGCAAGCAAGGCTGAGACCATCACACGCCTCAATGCACTGCGCAAGTTGCTCGGTGTTGCGAAGGTGCCATACGTGGTGGATCACGTTGAGCAACTTGTCGCTGAAGGTGAGAAGGTCATCGTGTTCGCACATCACAAGGATGTCATCGCACAGTTGACCGAGTCACTCAAGCCACACGGCGTGGTGCGTGTCATCGGTGGAATGAATGATGAAGCCAAGCAGGCATCGGTAGATGCATTTCAGAATGACCCCGAGGTCAAAGTGTTCATCGGGCAATTCCAATCTGCTGGTGTCGGTCTCACGCTCACTGCGTCATCGCACGTGGTGTTCGCTGAGATCCCATTCACTCCTGCGGAAGCCACACAGGCAGAGGATCGTGCGCATCGCATCGGTCAGACATCAAGCGTGCTCGCTTGGTGGATGATTGGTGTGGGCAACAATCCTGATCTTCCATTGCTGGACGATCGCATGTGGGCACTGCTCAACAGCAAACACGAAGTCGTCTCCAGTGTCCTCACTGGACAAGGCGAAGACATGGGAGCCGAGGGTGGCAGTATCACTCAGGCGCTCATTGAAGCAATTGTCGGCAACGGCATCTGACCACTGGCGCTCGGCGCCTTCATGGTCGGCGCCTGTAGCGACATCCCGAAGTGTCCAGCCCTCACTGGGCACTTCACAGTTCATCACGGGCGCAAGCCCGTGGTGTTCTGACGGTACATCGGCACACCGCTGGTGTACCGTCAGGACATCATCCGATGTTCACACAATGCCTAAGGAGGGCACATGAAGGTAAGTAAAGCAATTGAACTACTGAGTGAGATTGATCCTGACGAAGAGATATGCATCTCTTGGTGGGAACGTGATCTATTCACCGACAGAGACGGCACGCCCGTATCTGACGATGCATGGCTCAGAGCAGTGGAAGTGTTTGATGTTAACGGTGGTTACGACAACATCAATCAACAGGTATACGACTACATCAACTACGACATCACAGGAAACGGAGAGTTCTAATGGCAAAGTCAAAGAAGGCTGAATTGTTACCACAAGATGAAATTGTGGTCAGGTGGTCTTGGGCAGATGCTCAAGCCATGTACCCGCACTGGACAAAAGACCAGTGCAAAGAAGCAATGGATGAAGTCGGTGACTATGTCCACGAGCGAATCGTGGAACTAGGGAACGATGTGTTACAACAATTGTTATACGAGATCGTTGAAACCAAATGGGGCGAAGACGAAGAAACAGAGGAAACAGAATGAGCACCAACGAAACACCAATCACGACAGGGTCAATCATCAACTTGGTTGACACGGAAGGGAATCAATCAAAAATGAAAGTATCGGGTATCGGCACACCAATCGGTGCGTGGGCAATCATCCAATGGAAGGACACGCAGGCGGAGGACGAGGTGTATATCTCGTTCGGCACGTGGAATGAAAACGAGTGGAACGGCGAGTACGACTCGCTGGGCAATCGTGACGATGAGGTCTTCTTCTACTGCGAAGACGGCGAAGAAGAACTCAAGTCGCTCGTAGGCAACAGCAACGAAGACTTCGTGGTCTTGTCGTACGACATTGACTACACGATCCCACTCGTGCTCGCTGACATGGAGGTAGAGCAATGAGCAAGGTCATGATTGGCACGGGGTTGTTGGTTGATGACAACCACGGCGTGTACAGCGCCATGGAAGCGTGCAGGATCGCACGAGAACTCGGGTGGGATGGGCGCCAGCCCACCGACATTGAGGACTCGTGGTATCAAGAGCAGGTCGCCACGGAATGGCTGAATGAGCAGGTCGCTACTGACGGTCACTCATTCGGCTGGCATGAGGGCGGATACTTCTACATGCCACAGACATGGTGGGAGGATGTCGCCTGATCGGGGCATCACGGGCTACGGCTCGTGGTGCTCTCACAGCACATAAATTCTGTTTGTGTGTTGTGAGGGTACGCAGTACCCGATAACTTAGTTAATCCCTATAGACCTGAGGAGGTCGCATGTTACAGCCAGTAATCAAGATGTCAGTTGAGGAATGGGAGGAGAAGTACAAGCCCATCGTCAATCACCTAGATGCAAACGCATCGTGGGCAGATGAAGACGGCAACGGCATCATGTTTGAAACGTACGGTGCTGAGGTTGAGTATGTGTATGCACAACCGCTCTACACCACGTGGACATACGTGGACGGGCAGGAAGGCACATACATCCTCGCTGGACGTCATCTAGTGAATCGCATCGGTTACTTCGTGACTGAGTACCCATGGACTGGGGACTTCAACACCAAGTACGAAGTGCAAGTAATGAGCAATGAAGATTATTACCAAACAGTGTTAGACCTTGAAGGAGGCAACCAATGAAGACCATCAATGTGCAAGTAGACGATGAAGTAGAACTGCTCGTGCAGATATCTCCGAGGGAGACATTTGAGTACACAGGACTCGTTTCACGAATCAGCGACACCGAGTTGTCACTGTGGACTACAGACAGCCCGAACGGCAACTACGAGAACGAGCGTGAGATTGACATCCCGCTCAACAAGATCCTTGAAGTGGAGGTGTTTTAATGCACAGCGTGGCGCAGTACTTCAAAAGTGAGGGGACTGTTCCCTCAGCAGTAATCGCATGTCATCACGACTTCCGTCCAGCGCCTGACCTACCTTCCAACGTGTGGAGGTGCGTCAAGTGCGCTGAGAACGGTTGGGACAGCCAGCAGACTCAGTACGCACCATGCAATGGCAACTGCCGTTGTGGAGGCGCACAATGATCCTCGGTGGCTACCCAGTAGTGCGCAGGGACTTGGTGGAGGCGGATCTCTTGATCCCCTCCGTCAACACCAACGAGTACTACGGGCAGGAGCAACTGTCCAAGATGAAGTACATCGGCAGTGTCAATGAGCAGTTTGAAGATGACGACTCGGGCGCATACATCAAGTTCTACGCTCCCGAGGGTCATGTTGTGTACCTGTACAACATTGATCTAGATTGGATTGAAGATTCGTTAATTGAGTCCTGAGAGGCTCACACGAGCGGTGGCACCGATCATGTCGGTGTCATCCCGTGAGCACTCCCCTTGATCCGCCTTGGGGAGTGTTCACGGGGTGAAGCAACCCCGCAACACCCATAAGTAACAATGATCCGTGGAGGGAATCATGAGTAAATGGAACGTCACGCTGTCGCTTCAGACAGCCGTGTACCTAGAGGAAGTCAATGCGCACGATCCATTGGCGTTGTATGAGGGAGATCTCAATTACAACGCTGTGGTCACAGCATTGATTGATCAATTGCAATCAGGTCAAGCAACACTTGACTGGGTTGTAGAGGAAGTGCAGACACTGGACGGCGTCACCGTATGCCGTGACGATGAAGACCGTGTATGGATGGGAGACGCAGTATGAACCCTGTGGATGTCATTGTCATCATGCTTGGAATCACTGAAATGGAAGCAGAACAGGTGGACAAGTATGCATACGAAACAGGTATGTACCAAGAGTACAAACACCTAGCGGAAAAAGGATCAGTGGCTGACGCCAAAGGATTCTTCACACTTGCGTGTGATGAGTACAGAAGAGCAAACAACATTCAAACAAAGAGCCTTTAAGGAGGGCACATGAATAACGGTTACACCATTCACATCAGTCAGCACGCTTATGAGTGCTTCATGTATTTCGGATTGGGGATCGCTTACGGTCTTCTGATCGCAATAGCAGTAGACACATTCAAAAACAGAAGGAAGGCAAAGTAATGGGAAGCATCAATGCACTAGGCATGGCGCAAGCCGTGGAAGACGGAATGATTGAACTACGTCAGGCGCTCGCATGGCACCTGCAAAGCAATCACTATCCACCAGTACCACTCAACATGGTTGATCCATGCGTGGTCGCAATTCAATTGGTCACCGAAGGTGAGCACGACACCAACGTCTCGCTCCCCGATGGGATCCTGTGGCGAGGTCAGCCAGTTGCTCCAGCGTGGGCAGTGGTAGACGCACACCACCTTGAGTCATTCATTGACGTGAGCGAAGAGGAATGGGGCTTCTAATGAGCGAAGAAACCGTAAACAAATGCTGTGAGTGTGAAGAGATTGTGGACACCGAGGGCGACTTCGGATGGAGCACCACCAAAGAGGACTACCTCTGCTGGGGTTGCTACGAGTCCGATCAGAACCACGCTTCAACCGTGCAGTTGGTGGACGATGGTGTAGTGCGCAAGTACTACATCGGAGACCACATCCGCATGGACGAGTTTGGTGATGACATGTACAACACCAACTTCACAATCAATCGTGAGTATGTGCACACTGGTGGATGGCGTGGGCATTACGAGACGACCATTGAAGGCTGGACAGACATCATGAATGGCTGGACAACTGGTGGTTGGGGTGACCCAATCGCTGATCGTAAAGCGATCTTCAATCAATGGGCGGAGCGCTTGCTGACAGGTGAAATTGAATACGACATGCCAATTGCAATCGTGGCTGACCCTACGAGCAATGTATTCAGCATGGGTATCTCGGTGCTCACTCCTGAGCCAAACAGGCTCGTGGAATGGATGGAGCAAGGTGGAGATTACTTCTTACTCAAGAATGCTCTGTCATGAAGATGTCCGAGTACGACAAGTGGGTCACAACCGAGCCAGCGTGGCGAACTGGCGAGGATGACCCAACATTCACACTTCAGGTCACAGTGCGCAAGCGCTCTGACATGGACGAACCAACCAATGCTCCCGATGCCATACGTCTCGTTGAGGCGCTGTTGACGCTGGGGTCATTCATAGAAATCGTAGAAATTACGGAGGTAGAGCAATGAAGGATTACACAGAGTTCAATCGCAGAATCACATGGGGTTTCTTTGCATACCTCGCAGTGCTTGTGACATTCTTTGTGGGGTTCCTGTTCAGGGATTACGTCCATCGCATGGACTCATATGTCTGCAACACAAGACAGCACACCGTGTCATACGGCGAGACGCTATGGGAGATCGCTGAGAGCAACTGCTCAGGCAGTATCCAGTCAGCCGTAGATGACCTAGTCAAGACCTACGGGTCAACCATTCAAAACGGGCAGGTCATTGATCTTCCCTCAAAATAAAAACAGAAGTTGCAATTCCCGTGCCACGGTGATAATTTTATTGCCGTGGTACAACACACCAAACAAGTCAAACAACTAACAAGGAGATAATCATGTCAAGAGAAACCAGTCAGTGGCTCAACCAAAATGTATTGGTGGGCTTTACATCCAAGCGTGGAAACGCATGGCACTACAAGGCAACCGAACAGGGCACCGAGCCAAACCACTACGAGCAGGCAATCCCTGTTGAGGATGTGCGTCGTCGTCTGTTCCACTGGCAAGCAGTTGAAGCGCCAGTGTTCGTGCAAGTGCCCGACAACGGAGCGTTCAAGTTCATTGAGCAGAGCGATCGCAAAGCAATCGTTCGTAACGACACAAATGATGTGCTCGGTATGTTCAAGGACTCCTATCAGATCCACCAGTACGACCAGTGGTTGATCGGAACCATCAGCAACATCATTGATGACAGCAACCTTCAGATCGGTTCTGCTGGTTTGCTTCGCAATGGCGGCGTGGCATGGGTCAGCATTGAAATGCCTGAAACAATTCAGACCAAGGATGGTTTTGAGTTCCGTCCACACTTGCTCGGCACCACGAGCCACAACGGCACCATTGCTACCACCTTCAAACGAGTGGTCACTGCGGTGGTCTGTGACAACACGCTTGCTGGAGCGCTCGGTGAGCAAGGATCAGAGTTCAAGATCCGTCACAGCAAGTTCAGCAACGGACGCATTCAAGACATCCGTGACGCTCTTGGCATCATTCATGCCATGGCAGATGAAGCAACCGTAGAGATTGAGCGCTTGGCATCAATCACTGTTGCTCAGTCTGAGTGGGACGCCATCGTGGAGCGCTTGGTTCCAGTGAGCCTTGAAGCAGACGCACGTCCACAAGCAATCAGCCGTGCTCAGAACAAGCAAGAGTTGATCCGTCACCTCTACAAGCACGACCCACGAGTTGAGCCATGGTCAGGAACGGGTCTCGGTGTGTTACAAGCATTCAACACATGGAGCCAGCACTTCAGTGGCAAAGATGAGTCACGTGTGGAGCGCAATGCGTTCAATGCAATCAACGGCAAGACCGATGAGTTTGACCGTCAGGTCTTGCGCATCATGAATGACGTTGTCTTTGCATGAACCGTTGGGATTACTACGATGATGCGGGGGAGTCAAATCCCCCGCTACATCACAGTCTGTTGATCAACAAAGAGATCATGGATCCGTTGCCATTCCCTGAAGTTGGTACATGGCGTGCACATTCAGCATGCCGTCACGAAGACGTGACTACCTTCTTCGCTACTGGTGAAGCGGGTTACACAAAAGAAATAAGAAAGAAGCGACTGGAAGCCGTTGCAATCTGCAAAGGCTGTCCCGTGTCATTCCAGTGCCTGCGCTATGCCGTCAAGAACGACATTCGCTGGGGCGTGTGGGGTGGCAAGGACATGCAGTCGCTGGACAAGGTTGAACGTATTAAGTTACGTAAGATCTTTAATAAGTGAATGGAGACGGTGTGCTCCGAGGCTGATGTCTCGTGAGCGCACCGCTTCTCTCAAAGCCTCTCCCTCGTCTGCTCGCCTGACTGGATCCTTGAGATCCCTCAGATGCTTGAGCCACTGCGATGGTTTACTCGCAGTACGACCAATCCCCCAACTCTTACGCAAGCCCTCATACGAAGACAACGCTGATCCCACCCATGGAATACCCGATGCGGAGTACTCCAGCAATTTGATGTCGCTCTTGGCGTGGTTGAACGGCGTGTCTCGCAGTGGTGCGATGCCCACGTCCATGGTCAAGATGGATGGGTAGTCCCGAGAATCTACGGCGTCTAGCACGATGATTTGATCTTCATGCAGACCCAACTTACTAGCAACCGATGGCGCTGAGGGATAACGCCCACTGTGCTGAAACTTAATTTCGTTATTAGCAAGTAAAGGGTTGATGACTCCCTTCATGACCTCTAGGTCACTGGAGCGATGGCTCGTGGCACCTACCCAACCAACTACAGGAATAGAACTATCAGTGTGCGCATGCGGAGTAAACCGTTCAATATCTACCGTGTTCTCCATCACGATGATGGGGCAATGCACAAACGACTTAATGCGATCGGCAAGATAGTTTGTGGACACAGTGACCACGTTGCTGGAAGCAAGCACCTTCTTGTAGTGGTCTCGGTTCTCTCTTGGGTTTGTCTTGGGATGCGATGACAGGAACGCATCGTTGGCTGGGTCAAGACCCCAGTACCAGTCGTCTAGGTCATTGATGATTACCTGACCGATTGCACGAGCCTTCCCAATGTGTTCGGCAAGTGACTCGTGCATGAGTCGTTGCATGATAATCACTTCTACTTCTTGCATCTCTTCGTACTGGTCACGAATTACAAAGCGACCTTCTTTCCATACCAGTACGCCTGTGACCACCTCTGTCTCTAGGTGCTCTAACCATTCAACGTACTGACCAAGGCGTGCCCAACCTGATCCACCCCAGTGCTCTAGTCCATCGCTGGCTTTCAATGCTGGGAGGTAGTCACCGCTAACGAAACCTACCCTCATTTCTTCTCCATCATTTCAACGGTGACGCTGGTGTGTCTTTCAGGGTTAGTGCATGTCGGTGGTACCGATGGCTTTACATACACAGTGACGACCTTTCCGCACTGCGGGCATTCGTAGTGACGCTTCTCGCTCATTGTTGTGTCAACTTCCATGGACGCCATTCAGCGAGGAATGCTTGGATGTCACGCTTGTCCCAAATTGGTGTTGATGCCAAGTTTGCGATCGGTTGTGGAAACTTCTTCTGTTTACGCAGTGCATGGATGCGCTGTTTGGTTACTCCAAGGATTACAGCGATCTCGCTAGTGCCTGCTAAGTGTTCGGGTTGTAGTTCGTTTGTCATGTGTACATCCTACTTGTTCGTGTACGTTGTGTCTAGAGGCTCCAGTGTCGTAGTCCGCCGTTGTCGTAGAGATACTTCGCTACCGACAGGTTGCAGTCCACATTGAATAGACCCTTGATCCCTGTTCCGCATATGTTCCTCGTGACTGTCCGCCATGAAGAATTCACTTGGACGAGTCCGAGGTCATGTGATTTATCTTTGTTGAGCGTGGTGTTGTGTGCCAGTTCATTGCACCGTGACTCACGCCATGAAATATACGAAAACGCAACGACTGGCAAACCATGTTCACGAAACTTGGCTTCCCATTGTGGGCATCGCTTGGACTTATCTTTTGGGATTCCCTTCGGAACTGCTTGTTCTTCAGGTGCTAATTCCTTTGCATTTACTACCTCAAGTGCTACCGACTGCACGAAAGGGGTTACTTGAACTGTTGCTACTTCGGACGGCTGTTGGTTTGGAGCCAGCCCCACAAGCAATGATGTGATTGATGTGAAGACGATTCCAACGATAACTAGCGAGCGATCTAACAATATTCTCTCCTTGATAGGCGGATAAAGCAAAACGCCCACAGAAGTCTGTGAAGAACTCTATGGGCGTTACCCTTCTAGTTTACAGGTGTTAAGGCTGAATCAACCGAAACTTAAGCATCTCTAAGTCGGTCAATTGTGCACCCATCTTAGGAATCTCTTGAATATTTATTTGATTAATCTCTTTTGACTCAGCGTCTACACATTCTGTGCACCTGCAACCTTGTCGGTAACGAGTCCACGTGCCGTGTGCACGAAGTACACTCGCTTTAGGATGCTCCACCGTGAGCGCTGTGCGTTCTTGTGGCGTGAGTCCGCCCCACAATCCCCACTTTTCTTCCAGCCCATCATCTAAGCATTCTTTCCATACAGAACATTGACGACACACTGCTCTAGAAATTACATAGTAATTTTCAGGTACGTCAGTGTCTAGTGGTGGGTACCAAAGATCAATGTGACGGTCTTTGCAGAGAGCGTCATCACGCCAGTCTTCTTGGTGATTAGGCAATTAAAAGTCTTCCGATGGTTTCTCATCGTGCACACGCTTGTCACGAATCGGACGAATCGTTGTTTCAATCGCCGTATAGATCGCTGTGCTCATGCGCTCTACCTGCTCGTTCATCTTTTCAATCTGAGCAAGTAGTGATACAACTTCACCTGACAATCGTTTGTTCTCTATAGCCAGTTGAAGGATGTTGTCCCAATTATCCAGCAAGATCTCTGCCATGGACAATTCAGTTTGTGCAGAAAACTCTTCCAGCGAAGGTGTCTGCACCTGTTGAACGATTTGCGGAATCATGCTGAGGGCTTTAGACATTCTCTTGCGCTCACGCTCTAACTCCTGTTGCATCGTCCAATGGTTTGGTTCACTTGGATTAAAAATGTAACGGGGATCTTTTTTAGACATCCACTCATTGTAATAGTCGTGGTTATTGTGCATCATGGAGACCCTCTTCCTGCACTTCGCAGTCCCATCCGCACGCTCCATAGCCGATGGCGTCAGTCCAGTGGTCACGCTTTTCAGGTGTCCATGAAAGTCGGGCAATCTTGAGAAGCATCATCATGACCGCAACATCGTGTGGTCGGATCTGAACTTCTTGACGGCGATCAATAATGCGCCGAATGTACGTTGTCCACAGATCACCTGTGGTGGCAAAGTCATCAATTGGGTCGCCGTAGTCGGCGTCTCGTACACCGTTAATCAGGTGATCGGCTTCCGCCAAGATGTTCGTACGATTGGTGGGGTTACTAGTCATGGTGCACCTCGCTGTTATGTTGCGGGAATTATAGAGGTGCGCTTAATTGTTGTCAATTGTCTTCAGACAGATCCAATACATCTGCATACATGGCGTTCGTTGCTTGCGCACCCATCCCGCCACCTTCCAACATGCGATTGGTTTCACCAGCCTTGGCACCAAACAATCGGGACAACACACCGCTGGATCCTCGGGCTTCCATCTCTAGTCGGATGGTGTCACGGGTGTCAGAGATGTTCTTGAAGCGATCAATAAGATTAAACAAACGATCCATCTCATTAGACAGCGCTGGGTCAAGACCTTGACCTTCCAGTTCTTCAGCGAAGCGGGCGAACATCACACGACCTACTTGCATCTCTAACAGTGCACGCATCGCCGCCTGTAACTGATCCTTTGTGCGGATCTCAATAGGCAACTTAAATGCGCATTCCGTGTTTTCTTGAAATGAAGGACAACGACTACTCAAATAGCAATTGTTGCACTGGCGCAAAGGGTTCGCATTGTAACGAATTACGCTGACACTTTCGGGGTCAATTTCTATTGATTCTCCTTCATTATCAACGGTTTGCGAGCCAAACGAGGTGATGGTTTCCATACCCATAACAGGTAGTAATACACGGTCATTCTCGTGCCTCTTGTTTGGCACGTTGATAGTAATAGGCGACCCCCCTGAAGTAGGTAAAGTGGGGGTATGTGTTTTGGGGTCAATAGCAATTAATTGCCCATTATCGGTGTCGGTGAACTCTAGTTCGTCATCGTCATTCATAGGGTCATAGCCCCCAAAAGTGTGGGTCTCCCATTGTTGCCATGAGGCAATTGCAAGGCTACCGATTGCGGATACGTTGTCTTCCATTACATCATCAAAGTTGATACCAAGTCGGATGATGTCGGCTCGGTGCTTCTTGCGTGAGGACTCTTTCTGCTGTGCTGGGTATCGGCGCAAGCCGTGACCGTCCCACACTTGTGTCTCGCCATAGCGGATAGCGCTCGTCCACGAACCTACGATGACGGTGTCCCACTGGACACGCTCAATCAGATCAGGCTTAGAGGTAATGCCGACTAACTTGGCGCTCCAACGCTGTGCGATGGACGAGATGCGCCCCACGTTGCGTCCTGTGACCGCTTTGTCGCTAATCGCCGCCCGACCATACTTCTGACACAGCCACGCTAGGCGCTCCAGATCCTGCTCATCGTTCCACAATGGGTAGTACTTCTCACCCAGCCATGCGCCATCGTAATCAGGGCGACCAATTACAATATCTATATTATCTGCGTGGTCTCGTACGAATTGATCAAAGCGGTTTGTGTCCTCATCGTTCTCTGATGTGTACACAATGAGTTCTCCGCCCCCGTAAAGGACGCTGAGGTCTAGTTCTTTCTTCTTGGGGATCGGGAAGTGCGTCAGATTAAGGGCGTAGCGTTTAACGCCAGCGTCCGTGAGCATCTTGCGATACGTGCCCTTCTCCGCTCCACCAAAGAAGACTTTCATTAGTCTGTTGGGTTCTCTTCCCAGCCAGCCTTACGCCACACTGATGGACTGTGGTTCTGCTCTACAAGCATTGCTTCAAGATCATCTACGTACAAACGCAAAATGTGAATGCACGGGTCGTCTCCCTCGTCCCATGCGTTGTCTTCGTCCTCGGTGGAAGGAAGACCGTCATGTGTTGAGCACACTGGTGGACCGACCCAGTGGTTTTCCATTCCTAATTTAAGCCATGAGTCAAAGTCAAGTGGTTCAGACATCGCCCCAGTTCCTTTCTGCTCTTGCTAGAGCCTGTTTATCCGTTTCTTCTACAATCTCGCCCCATTCCTTTTTGAAACGAGACTCAGACCATTCAGGTCTAACGGTGTGTGGCACCGTCACAAGCAGTGTAGGTATTCCGTTATGGGCTACACGTGCAACTACCCGAGGGTCGGTGTCAATGTACCAGTTAATTCGTCCATAAACAGCATGAAGATTCTTAATTCTTTCAATTTTTGCTTCTATGGTGTTTTCAGTAATGAAATCAACTGTGGACGCTTTAAAGTTCTCACGCTTAAGCCAGTTCAACAAACCCTCTTGGTTTGTCACACCATGCGCAAACACCATCATTCTCCCGCTGTATGCGGGGAACAATGTGTTCCACAGTTTCCTGCCTTCGGGTGTTGGTTGTCTTGCTCCGACATCATCACTTACTTGGCTAGGCACCGACAGGACGTCTAGCGACATGATGATCATCAGTCGTAGAGTCCCAATTCAATGCGTTGACGGTGTGTGTAGTATTCGGCGGCTGGGCAGTACATGCAGACGTACTGGCGCTTGCTTACAGGGACGCCAACCTTGCGACCGATGGTCTTTTCGTCTGCACACCAGTCAATACAACCTTGTTTAGGACGGTTGTGACGGTTGAAGCACTTCAATGCGTCTACCTTGATTTCGTCACGAGTGTCACGAATGTAGACGTCATTCTCTTCTAGTTTGTTCTTGATGGCTGTCTCAGAGTCAAGTTTCTTAGCGGTTTCTTCGTCAGTGCGGAAGATGATGGCGTTGCATTCTTGCGGGTTAGGCACCTGTGCGTTGTGACGGTCGCAGAGTTCACGCAACTCTTGGTCGTACTCTGCTGGTCCGTCATACGGTTTCATCTTGTACATAACGCCGTGTGTTTTGCATACCAAAAGACGGTGTGCTTGATCATTAGCCATGTTGTACTCCTAACTTCGGTCTAGCCGAAGCCTACTACAAATTATTAACCTTTATTTGGCTTTAAAAAGTCAAAAGCATCCGCTGTAGTGGTTTCAGGTAAACCCATGTTTCCTGTGAGGTAATGCCTGTCATGGATAGGCAAATGTGCAGAGTACACACGGTGTACTGCACCTAAATGTTCCATGTTTTCAGGATCATACCCTAGGTCGGCTGTTTCTCGTTTGAGGTCTTGCATATACTTGTCCCTGCCTCGTGGACCAACAGAACCTGATGCACCATAACGACCAGCATCATTCATGCGGTTTATCATTCCTGCTCTTGCATCTTCCGCTAAACGTGCTTTAGCAGTAAGGAATGGTTCGTTCATTGGTTCCATGCGATGATTGTGTGCCATGATTATTAAATCCTTTTGATGGTTGGATCTGACATCATTGCTTTGTCAATTTTGTTGACCAAATACATTGATGGGTCTTCATCGTGCTCTGCCCACTCTTTTTCGCTCTTTGCGTAAGTAAAGGTATCTTTCATACCTTGATTAATAGCAGTAGCCCACGATGGTGTGGGATCTGTTGACTGGTAATTGAGTCGTGGACGATTGCGAAATGGTTCGCCCACTGGGTTCATACGATGGTCGTGTGCCATGGTTAATCCTTACTTTAAAGAGGGAAAAGTTTGTCCTGCATACCCTTGTATCGGGTTGTTAGCATTCCAGTATGACATGATTGGCACAAGTGGTTTGTGAGATCTTCGTGAGATTCCTGTTCAGTGTCACAGTGCACACATGTGCGCCTGTAATCCTTGCCGTTTACTTGAGGATTACCCCGAAAGTCGGGACGCATATTACTGGTGTAGGTGCGCTTCGGGAGCGTTAGCCAATGGGGTGCGCTCTACGAGACCGTATTGAGCCTGCAATTCCATCGCACGAACTGATGGGTCGGTTGGGTCAACGTTGCCACCACGATCAGGGGTGAGCGTCTTGAACTTGCCGTCCTTGGCACCAAGGCGAAGGTCGTTGTTCATTGAGCGGGTTTCGTTTACAGCCATAGTATTAATCCTATCAGGTAAAGGGTGAGAGGTTCTCAGTAATTCGTTTTTTACCAAAGTCACCAATCGGTTGTCTCTTTGGTCGTGGGGCACGGTTTTGAGCACGAGTACCTGTGGCGGGAGTCGCTGGAGGGTTTTGACGTTGTGCCCTCATCTCCGCTACGCCTTCAATTGCCTGTTGCTGTTGTGGTGTAGGCGTAAATGCAGGTGGAGTAGCAGGCGCTGACGGAGTCCGTGGTGGGCGATTAGTTGCCATTACCGATGGAGTTCTTGGTGTCGGACCAAATTTAGGAGGCTGTGCAGAAGTTTGTGTTGGAGGTGTGGACGCCGTGCGGGCTTCCCTTTGTTGTTGCATAGCCGTGACCACGTCTTGTTGGTGTGGTGCTAACTCACCAAACGGTGTTCTTGTGATTGGTGCAGGTGGCTCTTCAGGAGTTGGTGCGGTTGGAAAAATGCGTGGAATCCACCTAGAGCGTGTACGCCCCGCAGGAGCAGGTGCACCTGTGGGAGATCCAGTTGTACCCGTAGGTGTTGTAGAAGGAGTGGTCGTTCCCGCAGGAGTGGTCGTTCCCGCAGGTCTACGCCTTGGTGTTCTTGCAGGAGGGGTAGATGGGGTGGAGGCTGGAGTTGTGGAACCACTGCCTGACGATGAGCCGTCATCCTCTTCTTCCCCCATACCTATAGAGTCTTTATATAGGTCTAAAGCGCCCTTCCAATCGGAAGGACGTGTGCGGGTATCACGTATCTCACTTGGACCCCATGATTGGGTGACACCTGCGTTAGGTGCTCTAAAAGGTGAACCACCTGTTTGAGGCACACCTTGCTTGAAGCCTGTTTCACCAAATGACTCTGACGGACGTTGATAACGAACTGAGCCAAATTTGCGCTCATTCATAGCATTAGAATAAACGTTGTTAAGCCATGAATCCATGTCAGACATGATTTACCCCAAACTCTGCATTGAGTAGCGACTGGATCCTGAAAAGTTGTCTTCCATAAAAGTACCATCACGGAACATCACAGGAGCACCTGATACCCACGAACGGTTGGACGCTACATAGCGGTCAATGTTCAACACGTCCATGATTCCCATCGTTTGTTTGGCGTACCCTTCACGAGGAGTAAACAGTTGTTGTGGGTGCACAGGGCGAATCTGGCGGATGGTGTCTGGATCGGAGACAGCCGTCTGCAACGCCATGTCAACGAGCATCTCAGTATGAGATTGCCACGGGCGTGCGGTAGGAAGTTGTTGAGCCATGATTAATCGTATTCGCTATATGATTGGGATTGGGAACTAGACGGTTGCGATTGTTGTTGCTGTGATTGTTGTGCTTTTTTAGACAACGCACGACCAAGTTTCTTTCCTGCTTTTTGACCTAGTTTAGCGGTAAGAGCGCCACCCATAGAAGCGCCCAACATGCCTCCCGCTTTTCCTGCAATGTTTTCTACTTTGTCAGGATTATTACTTGCGTAATCTGTTGCTTTACTTAGTGCAGTCTCTGCCATAGGTTGCAAGTGTTGTGAAAACGTGTCAGAAACATGACCTTTCATACCACCCAGCAAATGTCCACGCCTACTTGATGGGGCAGGAGAGTCGCCAAAAGGGGCGTCATACTCACTGCTCATTAGTTGTACCAACCATTTTTGTATTTGTAGTCGTCATTGTTTACTGGGTATTTCCTGTCATTAGGAATACCCTTAGTATCAGGTCCTTTTTTAATTTGTTTTTTAGAAGAATCTTTGTTGTAATCGTCTTTTTTACGTGATCCATACTCGTGAGGATTCTTATCTTCTTTTTTAGGACCAACTTTTGATGGATAGCCCTTGTCTTTATTAGGGGCAGGCTTTGAAGGAGGGTTGTTGTAGTCATCCCTCTTCTTCTGCGGAGGACGATAGCCTTTGTTTGGGTCGTTTGGACCACCAGGAGGTGGTGGAGGTGGTGGAGCACCACCAGTAGCAACCTTTTTCTTAGGTGGTTCTTTACCACCTGCACCGCCACTGTACGGCTGTGGCTGTTTAAGTGCGTCTTTACTTACTTTGCGAGCAGGTGCTTGGCTGGAATCGTATCCTTTAGGCATTACTTAATTCTCTTTCCACGAAATGATGGGTTATTGTTTTCGTCCCATGAAAACATAGGCTTCTTAGGAACTTGTCCAGTTCCACCTTTCATTTTGTCAATGATGTTGCGAGGGGCTAGATCGGATAAGCGTGCCTCTTGACCCGTGTACTCAGGCGTGTTGGGGTCATCCAAGTCCGTGTTGTAACCCTTGTTAATCATGTTGTCTTTTACACGATTAATGTATGACATCATGTCAACCTTGCGGTTGGGATTACTTTCTGAGCGCTCTCCACGTGCCATTACTGATACCTAGTTTGTTCACGCTTGAAGAAACCTCTATACAGTTGGTGTTCCAAACCGTCTGGATTACTCGTGGCGTCAAATGACGCCTGAGTTTCATCACGGTTAGTTCCAAGTGTCGTAACTATTCTTTGTACCTGCGCACGATTACGACCTACTTGACGGTTTGGGTGCCGTCCTGTTTCTTCTCCACGTGCCATAGTTACTTTTTTTTCTTTTTAGCGGCTGGCTTACCCTTGCCGTAGCGTGGGTCTTTCTTATCGCTGATACCGCAACCACATGATTTACACATACTATTTACCTTTTTTCTTACTCATGCCTGCTTCGCTCATTGCAATAGCGATAGCCTGCTTTTTGGATGTAACGACAGGACCAGTTTTTGATCCTGAATGAAGTTCACCTTTTGTATACTCTTTAAGTACTTTGGCTACTTTTTCAACCTTCTTTTTTGATGCCATATCTATTTCCAGTTTGGTGCTAGTGACTTAAGTTGTGATCGGCGTTGAAGGCTCATTTCCATAGCCTCATCACGTTTCTGATCTCGTGAGATACCACGAGGTCCAACTTTTCCATCGTTAGTAAGACGCACAGGCTCTGCACCTTGTGGTGCAAACTTCAAACCTTTTGCTTCAAACTGAAGAGCAGTATAAAGGTTGAATTCATCGGGCCATAGGTAATCGCCCGCATTAATACGTTCACCTTTGTGCACACCACGTGAGTACTGGCGAGCATTCATTCGGCTGAGTGAGCCAAGCATCTTGTCTTGACGGCGGTTAGCCGACATAGTGCCGAGGTAACCGTCAGGATATTGAGTGTCCGAACCTCGCTGGTAACCCGACAACGCTAAGTCTTTAGCGTTACGAAATACAGGAGCAGGACCAAAATCAGACTGCGTGTTTACGCCATTTTGCGCCGCTGGAGTCATCCATGATGTGAAAGTGTTTTTGCTCATATGCCCGTTTGACCTTGTCCGCTCGGACTAAGCAGACCACCCATTGTACCTCCACCTAGCGGTGAGATAGGGCGTATCGCATAGCGAGCGCCACCACGTTCACCTGTCATAGATGCAGGTGTTCTACCTACAGTAGGTTTGCGAGGCTTCTTTTTTGAAGCCATGGTTTAGTATTTCAACCCACCACTGCCTGGTTTATCACGCAAGTGCTCTGATGGGCGTATCTTGCTCATTGCTTCGTCACTAAGTTGCGGAGCGCCTTGCTTCAAACGTCTTTCCATCTCATCTGCTTTACGGTAGTGGGTATCAGCACTTCTTTCCCCGCCACTCATTCTCAATTGGTCGCCTGTCATGCGAGCGCTTGTAATCTTCGCTTGAATCGCCTCTTTATCTTTATCCGCTTGGCTCTTGGTTGAGATAGGAGGAGGTCCACCCGTTGGTTTTGTACGAACAGGAGGTGCAGGAGGTTTAGGCTTGTCCCCACTTGGTGTTGTCTTTTTATCCGCAGGTCGCTGAATTGGAGGAGGTCCTGGAGGAGGACCTTTTTTGTCAGACGCAGGGGCAGAGGCAGGTTTACCCGCAGGTCGCTGAATCGGTGGAGGTCCTGGAGGTGGACCCTTTTTATCAGACGCAGGTGCACCCGCAGGTTTACTTGCAGGGCGTTGGATTGGTGGAGGTCCTGGAGGTGGTCCTTTTTTATCAGACGCAGGTGTTGGTGCAGGTGCACTACCACGCTGTCCACGGAAAGGCATGTTGCCTGAGATACGTCCAAGAATACCCATAATTAGTTTTTCCATTCTCGTGTCATTTTTGCATTTGGATGATATGCGCCAGCAGGAGACTGCTCACCAGTAGCCATGTCAAAAGTATTACCGCCACCAAAACCAAATGAACCATCTTTAAATGATGGTGCTTGGTCTGTCATGTATGAACCAAGGCGTGCTTCACCTTTTGCGGTTTGACCGTAGGTGTTAACAGTGTGCATGTCACCATAACTGGTTACTTCGTGACGAAGTGGGCTTGATGAACCTTTAGGAGTGCTATGGAATGTCATGCCACTCTTTGGAGCGCCAAGCGATTCAATGCTTGGCATTTTATTTAAACCACGTGAATCTTTTTCATAGGTGCGTGGAGCAGGTTCTGAAGGGGTAGGTGCTGATGGACGAGCCATACCACCAGTATTAAACTGGGTCTTTTTTGGTGCTTGCGTGGGGTACCCCGCACCACCACGAATCTTACTAAACATACCCATAATTAGTCTTCAACTTTCTTAAACCATACTTTGTTTGGGTCAAAGTCAGGATGTATTTCATGTTGACTAGCAAGCCATGTCATCTCATCATCTTGATCAGTTGCTGATTGTGTTACACCGTGTGGGTCATCGCCACGACCTCCGCTATATCCACGGTGGTGCACCATTTTGGCACGAGCGGCGGCTGGCAGTGTGCCTCGCAACTTTGGGCTAACTTCGTCCACTACTACCTCACTACAGGTTTAAATGAGATAGCCGAGATGGCTTCTCCGTTATCTCCAATAATATCATCAAAGCCAATAATGTACGTGAGATCTAAACCACGTGGGGCAACAAAGCCCCGTGCAATTGCGGCGGCTTTTGCGGCTTGGTTAACAGCGCTTGCACCGATGGCTCGCATCTTTGGTGCTTGCCCTGCGTTCACTGCACGGGCGAGAATAGATCCAACACTTTGAGGGTTGCTTGATCCTGAGACTTTGAGGACGTCTTCAATTGGGGCGTTAAGGTCTTGCGACATGGTAGTACTCCTAGTAAAACAATAAGATTAAATTGTTTCAAGAGTTTAGAAGTACTCTGCCTCTTTTAAGAGTTCAATCAGGTCATCAAGACGCATAACAACGTATGACTCACCCAATGCTTTTTCCCCTTTACCTTTCCTCTTCACAACCAGTGCAGGAACTCCGTCACCTAAACGATCCGCTTGTTCTACCGTGTCGTTGAGCCAGCCACTGATGTTGAATGACTTGTCATTCTTGCACTGAATAGCAACCTCTCGTTCGGTCACACGGCGCACAATGCCATTGATGTCACCTGTGTCCTGCGCTCCAGCAAGGGCGGTTCGGCGGGCGTTCTTGAACCCAGCACTAATCAAGTACTCCTTGACCAGTGTCTCAAAGGCTGTGCCCTTGGCTTTGTGCTTATTTCCCATCAGTAATCATTTTTTCTATGTTGAACGTTCAACCAAAGAACGAGAAACCAAGCACCTAAACCTGATCCAACCAAAAACCATTTGATTAATTCCATGTCTTATTCCTTTGTATATTTTGTAATTACGGGGTAACCAGTTGATGGACACATTTCTAAGTCGGGTGATATTGGGCTGGTGTAACTGCGGACCAGCAGTCTTTGTACCCAGCGGTCTGTCCCGTCATAACGGGCTTGGAATGGTTTGCGACCATGCACCGTATTTGAATTATCAATAACCAATAAGTCACCAGTATCCAGCGCTACCTGTTTTGTGTGCTTTTCTACAGCACGACCAAACTCTTCTAGTGCATCCTGAGCCGCCACTGTGGTGCCCCGCATAACAGACTTGTCGTAACACATAGTCGGGCGACCGTCTTTAACTCCCAAAATAGATGTAGTCACAACGGTGTCAGGTTCACCATTAGTTCTAAAACTTTCATCAACAGATGTTTCAAACAAAGGTTGAGCCAACAAACTTATACAGACATCATCTAACTCAGGCAAGATGTCTTGTAACTGCGCATAAGTTGTAAAGGCTTGTAGGTCACCACGCAAGCACAACAGCATGATGTAGTCAGGCTTGTATGGGTGAAACGCTGTCTCAGTATGGAGGTCAAGATTGACTTTAGAAGACGATGAGATCTGCGAGTACTCAGTTTTTGGGTTAGGCACCACGTTTTGTATTAGTCTGCCTTTTTGTTCCTGTTTGTACCCAACTGGAATCCCAAAGTTCTTTGCATAATGAAACAGAGTTTCACGAGCAACACGACATGCATATTCGTCTATATGTGGCGTAATGGGAGTTGGTGGAACTGTACCAATTGGCAAGTCTTTAAACAGGTAAACGGTCATGGGTTATATCGTGCTTGTCTGCGCTCCTGCGGAGCAATACTGATACGGCGACTGAGTTCTCGGGACAACACTTGTGCACCACGTTCGCAACGTTCAAATACGGCGTCCACCATCTTGCGATACGCACGAGAGTTCAAGTGTTCTTCTTGCTGTTCAATGACGGCTGGGTCAACATCTCGGCGTGCTTTAGCCAAGGTTACGGTGTCACCTTTAGCAGTGTCACTCCACTGACCGATCAAGCACTTAGCCTCAACAACACGACAGTTGTTTGCTTGGCGCTCTTCGTTAATTTCTGCTTCAACCAATTCTGCTTTAGCGTATGACACCCACGCCATGAACTCTCCGTAGAGAGCCATTAGTTCAGCGTCTGATAACTCGTCCAGATACGCTGGTACCTGTGGTATCTCCCCCGCTGGTCTTGCGGGCATCGTGAACTTCTGATTGAACTTCTCCCTCACTGAGGAGTCGTCCTGTTGTGGTTTTGTTATTGTCATCGGTTCGGGGCGCAGTATTGTTCGCATCGTTTTCCTTCCAGCATGTGTTTTTGTATGGGCATTGTTTGCATGTTTTGTGTTCTGAGTCCGTTACCCACGCTGGACGCATGGGTGGGACTGATGAATCTAGCGCCCGCACTACGGTTTCGCAAGCGCTAAGAATCGGGTCAACTAGTTCTTGTTGGAACTGGACTACAAACTCTTTTACTTCTTGGGTGGCTTTCCATTCATAGATAAAGACCATCGTGTTAATACCCGTGCAGTACATGTACAGCATGGCTTGACGAACATGGGACTGGAATGGTTGACGGATGCGCTTCCACATCTCATCAGGGTTACCTTCAGAATCTTTAAATATGTCGTAACTCTCAAAACGGATTGTGCCAGCGCCAACGCTTTTAATCTCAATAAGGAATGGCTTGTCTTTACCGTTGTTAACAATACCGTCAGCATGTCCAAGGATGTGAAATTGTTCGTTGGTTACAGGAACCTCACGATAAATGGGATTAAAGGTTCCGCATGATGGACACTTTTGTGGACTCAAATCCACCCATTTGTGACCACAATTATCGTTCTTGCACTGCCATGTTCCATGAAGTACGCCAGCGTCACGAAGCCAGCCTTGCCATTTGGCATGGATTGCATGACCTTCTGCAAAGACATTCAGTCGCTGGAATGCAAACTTCTCGTCTTCTTTCTCGTAACCCTTGATGGTGTACCAAGATGAACGTGGGCACCAATCCTTCTTAGCAATCTCGCTTGGGTGCAAGTGAGCAGTATCCCGTGTGGATGACAGACGCTCTTTGATTAACTGAGCCTGCACAATAGGAAGCACCTTACCTTTACTGGTGAGTGCCTTTTTGTATTCCTGTAAGTGCCACGGTGTTTCAGCCATCGTTTAGTCCTGTCATCTCTATGAAGTCATCTTCGGTTAGTACCACATATCGTCTGTTGTTTAAATCAAACTGTAAGACGGGAAGGCGGTCTTCCAGTATGGCACGCTCCACTAGTTCTGACAAGTCTTTGTGCTTAAGTGTGATCTGCTTGGCGTTGGTAGTGAACTTGTTTTCAATCAAAATCTCACTGGTGCGTACGTCATTCTTTCGTAACCAACCTGAGCCTGAGCCAGCGTTACGACTTCCTTTGTAGGTTTTAGCGCTTCGCTGTTCCTGCTTTTTGGAAGTCTTGTTGATGGCTTTGCGGTCGTCTCCGCCAAGGATCATTCAAGACCAAACTTTGTAAATACTTCTTTAGTGATCTTGTCACGCAGGTCAGCATCTTCACGGACTGCTTGAAGCACACCGTCTTTGCCTTGCCACTTCTGATCACCGTATGAGTAGTAAGCACCTGCACGAGTAATCAGGTCGTAAGCAATAGCGATGTTTACAACGTCTTTGGTGGTGTCAAAGTCACCACGGTTAAAGCCTGTGGTCTCTGCGAAGTAGTAATCAACTACAGCAACCTGCTGTGGTCGGTACGTCTTGTTCTTCATGGTGCGAGCCTTGATGGTTTGACCTACGGTTTCGTCCTTGGCTTTGATCCATTCATCACGTTTTACTTCAACACGGCAGAAGTAGTGGAAGTTCTTAGCCTTACCACCTGGGGTAGTGCGGTTGTCTCCCCACATCACGCCAATCTTCTCACGCCACTGGTTAATCATGATGCCTGTGCACTGGCGCTCGTCATGGATGAGTGAGCGCTTTTGTGACTTGGAGGACTTGCGGAAGAACTTACCTGTGAGACGAGCACCGAGACCTACGGTGAACTCTTCCATCATCTTTTCTGATTCATCGCTTGGTACAAGCGCAGGAAGTGAGTCAATCACGATCATGTCAACAGCACGGTTGTCCAACGTCTTGATAACGAGGTCATACACCTGCTCCATGATGTTGGACTCAACAACCCACAAGCGGTCAAGGTCTACGCCGATGCTCTTGGCATAGTCAGGTACATACTCTTCAGCCGCAATCCAAAGCGCTGTGAACTCTGGGTCAAGCGCTTGATTAGCCGCAATTGTCTTGTACGCAAGTGCGGTCTTACCTGACGACTCTTCACCAATGATTTCACTCCATTGGTTAGCAGGCCACCCTCCACCAAGCATGAGATCATACGCAAGAATGCCTGTAGTGATACGTGGCATGAGTTCACGCACTTCACTACCTTTGACGATGGCACCATCGCCGTACTTTTTGTTCATCGCATTGATGATTGAATTGAGTGACTCGTAATCTGACATTTATACTCCCCAACTGGATTGATCGCCTTGTGAAAACTTACCGTTCCAACCACACGAATAACAACGTGGGGCTGGTTGTGCTCCGTTGATCATAGTGTTTGCACCACGACCTACACGACTAAATACATAAATACTTCCGCACTCAGGACAAGTGCTGTTGCCTTCTTTACGAGCCGCTTCTCCACCCTTCCAAAGACGCAATGCTTCACCCATGGATATTTGTTCTGTAGGTGAACGGCTTGGGTCTAACACATTTTGGTTATGTGCTTGCGGTTGCTGTTGTGTCTGCGGTTGGCTTGCAGGGAATTGCAATGCAGGAGTTGTCGGGGGTGTTGTGTAAGTACGAGCAGGAGTTGGTTTGTCGCCTGCAATCTTTTTACTCCACCAGTCACTCATAGTCTTCGTCCTCCAATAGGCTGTCCAACATTATTAGAATCTTTTCTGCCTCTGCAAGTTTATTTGTCAGAGCCATCCCATAGACAGTTAATACAGCGATTATCTCGTCTTTAGGGGAAACTAGTTTATCTGTTTTTTCTAGGTAATCCGCAAACCATTGCGCACCTTCTAATATCTCGTTGTAGGTGTCAGTTGCTAGGAACACTCCCCATCTAGACAAGATGTCAGCATGTTCTACTTCTCTTACGTCTTCTGATGGCGGTGAGAAACCCATAGTCTCGGCGTACTTCTGTCCGTCAGGAACTGACATCATTAAATAAAAGTTACGCCGATCTATGTCCGTCATCACTTGGCATCCGCCCAGTTGTGCGCAACGTTGCAGGACACCTTGAGTGGAACCCCGTGCAAGACGACACCGTCTCCCATGGCTTCAATAAAACGTGGCATGATGTCCTCCCAAGAGTCCTCTGGTACTGCGGTCACGATTTCGTCATGAACCTGTACCAGCATCCTAGTATCAGTTCCGTGGAGGGCTTTTTCAATGTCAATCATGGCTATCTTGCAGATATCAGCCGCACTGCCTTGGACTACGGCGTTAATTGCCTGTCTCTCGGCTCTAGAGCGCTTCTCATCGTCTGTGGACTTAATATCAGGTAGACGGCGTCTACGCCCTGTCAGGGTCTTTACGTAGCCTTTGGCACGGGCTTGAGAGATGACGTGGCGCTTCCACTGGGTCAGTCCTGCAAACTGCTCGTAGTAGCGGTTGATCATGTACTTGGCACGGTCTTCAGGGATGCCTGTAGTGCGAGCCAGTTTCATATAACCACCGCCGTAGGCAGTCAAGAAGTTAACGCCTTTACCAATTTGGCGCTCTTCGCTGGTCACCTCTGATACATCCTTACCAAACAACAGAGCCGCCGCACCTGCGTGAATGTCAATGTCGTTGTTAAAGATGTGGATCAACTCAGGATCCTTGGAGAACATCGCCATCACTCGTAGTTCAATTTGGTCGTAGTCAGCCACCATCAAGGTGTATCCCTCAGGAGCGATAAACAAACTACGGATACTGGACTCACGTGGGATGTTCTGCAAGTTCGGGTTAGACGCAGACAGACGACCTGTAGCAGTTCGGTGCAGGTTGTATGACGGGTGCAACCTACCTTTGGACAACTTAGGCAACAAGCCATCAACATAGGTTGACTTTAACTTCTGTGTTTCCGACCACTGGAGGAGCAGTGTCAATGCTGGGTGCTTTGACTCCAAACGCTTCAATGACTCTTCGTCTACGGATGGCGCTCCACCTTTTGTTTCTTTAAATGGTTTTAATCCCAAGCCACCTTCACGCTTCTTGTTGAACAAGAACGCTTGCTTATGTTTTGTGGAGTCAGGGTTAAACCCAACAGGTGCGTACTTGGACAACTCCAACAGGATCTCACGCATCTTGTTGTCCAGTTCTTTACCAAGTCGCTTAAGTTGTTGAGAGTCAACTGGAATACCTTCGTTCTCCATCTGCATCAATACACGCAGTACCTCGGAGTCTTGGACAACCACACGCTTTAAATCGTCTTGGTTCTTAATACCGTTCCACAAACGCTCGTACAGCATCCATGTCCAACGAGCATCAAGATGTACATAACGAGCCGCTACGTCAAAGGGCACATCATCAATGATCTTTCCCAACTTACCTTCTCGGAAGTAAGCGTCATGCTTGCCATAGTTGTGTTGGATGAGGCTCTCTAACGAGTAAGACATCATGTTTTCGTCTAGGGCATGTTGTAACAACATGGTGTCTCTAAAAGGTGCTGTCGGCATCTCTTCGTAGTACTTGCTGATTGAGCGAGCGTCAAACTTTACGTTGTGACCTACTTTAATTAGGTCACTGAAAAACAAAGGCTTCAGAGTCTCAAACACAACCGAGCGGGACAACTGCTCTGGCGCTGGCGCATACTCAGCAGGTATGTAGTAACGAGCCTTAGCCGTTGACTCTTGTCCGTTCTTGAGTACTTTGCGGTAACCCTCAGGTGGAACGGTGGTACCGTCACCTACTTCTTCAGGTCTAATAATGACACCACGACTGTGCCCCATAGGGATAGCCCATGAGTGACCTTTAGTAGCGATACCAATCCAAAAGACCTCGTTGCGCAAAGGATCAAGCGCAAGCATCTTTCGGTAATCTCCCTCTATCTTCTCCCGTGCTTTACGACTGATGTCAGGCGAGGGGTTTTTTAGTTTGGAGACGTGCGCTTTCCATTCCTTTTCAATGTGTTCAAGAAGGTCGGGATGGCGAGAAAGGATTCCACGGGACTCAATGTCAAACGCAAAAGCCCCAACACTTTGGATAATGGAGATGATTTCATGTAGTTCTTCGGTGGTAGACACAACATGGGGCGCTTGGCGCCCCATGTCATTGCCTTTACTGGTTGTCACGGCTTAGTTATTGAAGCCGAGTTCTTCTGATGCAATCTGCACCAAGTCACGCTTGGAAGGCACCTGAATGATGTCTTCGGTGTAAGCCGTTTCGGCAAATTCAGCGAGTTGAGCGCTGGTCAATGGAGTCAAACCCCATTCTTCAAGATCAGCCGCTTTGACCATCTGAAGCAAGGTGGACGATGTTGCGCCCTTACCTGTGCGTGAGATAGCCCAGTAGTGCTTATCAAGGGGACCAGTGCGGTCGCTGTTGTGGAAGTTCTTCAACTGGTCAATAACTCGTGGACCAATCTCCAATGAACGAAGTGCTGGCTCTTCACCTTCGGTGAGAAGTGCAACGTTGAAGTTGTGACGCTTGGATGGGCGGTTGCCTGCCTTGCAAAGTGGGCAATCTTCACCGATGCAAACGAATGACTTCTGACCCGAACGCTCAAGCCAGTGTTGACCATACGAAGCGTATGGAGCATCACCAATGAACTTGATGATCTGAGTGTCTTCGGACAACTTAAGACGGACGGCGTAGTTGCTGTCACCAGTCTTTACGGAATCAACACCGCTCCAACCACTGCGGACAACACGGCGAGCCTTTGGGGCATCATCTTCGTCTACAGCAATTGCTGGGCGTGGTTTGAATGTGACCTCATCCTCTTGGGACTGAACTTTCTTTTTACGAACAACTGGTTGGAATTCCTGTTCGTCATCTTCAAAGTCTGTAAATGGCATCGTTTTTCTTTCTGTGATTTATTTTGGATAGTTATTTGCTGTGTGATTTGCAAACCCCGCCCAATCTGCTTTTGCAGTGTTTAGGTTAAAGGTTTGTATTGCTTCAAGTAGGAACTCTACCTGAGATCTGCTGTAAAGCCTACGTCCTTTTGTAGATTTATCAGGAAGTTGCGCACCTTTTGGTGGAGGCGTGCGATACGTGGCTTTTGGAATCCAGCCACGTGACTCCCACATACGGATAGTCACAGGCTTTTTGTTTAGTGCGATTGCTAATTGACCAATCGTAAACATCTGAATGTCTTCATCATTGACACGATATGTCTTTGACTTTGCACCATTGAAAATGTCATTGATTGGAAGATGCTGATTTCTTTTCTTAGCGTTAGGTCGGTTTTTGGGCACACGAGCACCTGGGTAGTCAGGCAGATCGCCAAACATCTCAAGTGCTTTGTCTTTCACGCTTTGAATGCCCATGTTTCTTTCTCCACGTAAAACGCTGTAACGGTTTCTTCGTGCTCTTTGTGTTCCCATGCAAACTTAACAAGGTTGTCTTCGTCTACAACTTCAATGACCTTCTTGATAATGTCCCAGTAACCATTGGAACGTGCCCACTGCTCTACGGCACTAACATCCAATGAACGAGATACACGGCGCTCACGCTTTAGTTCATAGTCGCCAACCTTTAACCACTGGTGCCCCTTGTCATCAGCGTAGCCAAAGACAGTGACAGCCTCGGTCAATTGTTTCTTCATTTCGTTGTGGCGCTTCTCAAGAATGTCAAGAGTCTCTTTGGACTTCTTATATTCTTCTGCAAGGCGCTCCATGTGAACCTCATCAAAATCTTTGATGATTGATTCCTCCGCTGGTTTTTCCCTCTTTACTGTTGCCATGTTTATACCTCCGAGTTGGATATGAAGTCTGAAAGTGTACCGATAGTCAATTCAAATTTACCTTGGCTATCGTAATTTCCGTCAATAAAAGCCTCATTGATGCCCCGCTTCTGTTGAAGCATTTCATACTGGCGCTCTTCAATGGAACCCTTCATAACGAATGAAGCCACGGTAACATGGGGGTGTAACGAAGATAAACGGATGATGCGGGCTTCTCGCTGGTCCAGTTTCCCAGCGCTCCATGGCAGGTCATAGGAGATGAGGTAGTTGGCGTTAGGCAAGTCCACACCGTACCCACCAGCGTCTGAGGATAGGAATATACGGGTATGTGGATCCGTAGCGAATTGTTGTTTAGCGGAGTCCCGTTCTTCAGCGGACATTCCACCCATAAACAAAACACTGTTAGTTAGTGGGCGCATTGCCTCTTGAATCAATCGTAAGTTCTGTTTAAAGAATGAGAAGAGAACAACTTTACTGTCAGGATCCCCTGACAAGATGTCTGAGACATACTCAAGAACTGACGCCAGTTTTGGAGACTTTGCATTGTCAGGTAACCAACCAGCCTTAATGATCTTGTCTGCGTACTGACTTCCATCGGTACCACGTGATTCACGGAACTTACGAGCAGAGTCACGGACAAGGGCAGGATTGTCGCACAGCATGCGCAAGATAGTTAAGCGAGACATGATCTGCCCCTGTGCTTCTCCGCCTCCGTCACCACCGTTGTAATGCGACCAAAGGTCAAACCCACGACCGTGAGTAGCAATTGCATTGTTAATTTCTTTAATCAAATCTTTAGCGATGGTTTGATAAGCAATAGCGCCAGCGTTATCAAAAGACACAGGTATCACTTGATGGATAACTTTTGGTAGTTGGTCTGCAATGTCTGCCCGTGTCTTACGAACCATGGACTCAGTAAGACTGTCCTGCAACTGCTTGAGGTTGCGGTAACGCATTGGCTTACCGTAGTGGTCACGCACAATGAACGTACGATCAAAGATGTCAAAGCGACCTAGCACGGTCTTATCAACAAACTCCATAATTGAAAATAGTTCTTCTGGTTTGTTTTCAATTGGTTGACCAGTCAATGCGAATCGGTAGTGACACTTAGAGCCAAGGCGCTTAAGCAATTTGGAACGCTTTGCTTTAGGTGATTTGATGATGGTGGCTTCATCAATGACCATGGCATCACAATTCAACGACAAGAACTCCTTCTCATCTTTGACCAGCATCTCAGGGTTAACGATGACATACCGACAACGTAAAGCACTACGCCATAGTGGTGTTCGTGCAGTTTTAGAACCGTCAATAACAATTGCTTTTGAGTTAGTGAACTTCTTAATCTCACGAAGCCACTGGAATTTGAGTGATGACGGGACAACTACGGCTACACGGTCAATCTCTCCATCTTCAAACAACCTCTCAATAGCGGCGAGAGTGGTGGGGGTCTTTCCAGCACCCATCACCATGGCAAGCATCATCTGTCCACGATCCACCATGCGCTCCATGGCTTCTTGTTGGAACGGATAAAGGGTGCCGTTAAAGGTCATTGCATCCACCAAGGAACAACTGAAGCAGTTGTAACAGCGTGATTGACTTCTTCGTCCGTCATGTCACCGATGTCTTTTGCATCAGTCTTGTCGTAGTTCAAAAAGAAGATACCGTCACGGAATCGTGGAAGGTGCTTAAGCAAGAACTTTGCTGACTCCACTCCTGCTTTGTCGTTGTCCATGGCGATGATTACTCGCTCTGCCAAAGTGGTAACTAACTGCATCTGTTCTTTACTGACATGCGCACCAAACGTGGCGAGGGCCTGTATTCCCCCGAATGATGATGCAAACCTCACCACGTCCAGTGGCGACTCAACAAGAACGGCTGTTCTTGATTGGAATCGCTCAACACCAAACAATGTGTGACTCTTCTTCACACCTACTGGGTTGTTGTTGAAATAGTTGAAACCCTTTTCTTGCCATCCCATGAGTTCTCCGAGTGGAGAAACAATTGGAATAACCCATGCTTGCTTGAGCATGTTCCACTTAATACCGTGAGCAAGAGCAACGTCTGCATCAAGATGACGGCGTACTAACTCTCGGTGAGGCACCAAAGAGAAACGACTGTATGAAACCCAGTCAACTTCAGGTTGGAATTCAACACGCTCTGGTGCAGTCAAACGATTGATACCAGTCTCAATGAGTAACTGATTAACGGCTGACACGCTGTCAGGATTACCTGTTAATTCAGAGACCAGTCCAGCAAGAGTCCCACGGGCACCACATGAGTGGCAGATCCATAGACCACTCTCTGCATTCATTGACCATGATGGCGAGCCGTCTGCACGTCCTGTGCGCTTCTCATGAACAGGACAGCAACCTGAAATCTCACGACCATTGGTTCGGCGTACATCTACGCCAAGTTCTAGAAGAACGCTTGAGAGATCAGTAATACCAGTTGTCTGTGTCGCCGTCTTCATTTTCATCTACCTCCGTAAAGTTCATGTTTTCCCAATCCCATTTGATCCTGACCTCACCCTTAGGTGATGATCGTGACAAGATAACCCGAATGATTGCTTGGTTATCAATATCAGGATCTGATTCCACACCGAGCACAAGGTCTGAGTCCTGTGCGAATGATGATGTGTAACCAATTGCTTCCGCCGTAATCTGTCGTGACTTCTTGTTTCCAAGTTTCCACGACAACACCTGTGTTGTCCCGATGATAGGGATATCAAAGCGCTGTGCCAACCTCTTAAGGGCACGTGTGATATTTGTCAATGCTTGCGGTGAACCTTTTGGTTCTCCCTGCTCATCATCCATCAAGTACACGCCGTCAACGATTAACAATCGTGGTCGGTGTTGTTGAACCTTTCCAGCAAGTGCACTCACAGTTGTCAGCGAGTGTGTATCTTCCGTCATGATAAACGGGTGCATGTTCTTGCGAATGCTTAATGCTTTTCCGATGCGCTCCATGTCTTGAGCCGTCAAGTCACCTCGGATGATTCGTGTATGTGGAACTCCTGAAATGATGGCGTCATAACGAGCCGCTTGCTCTTCAATACTCATTTCAAATGAAACATACATTGGCGTGATGCCGTGGTTGTGAGCCGCATCCGCCATGATCAGGGTCATTAATGATTTACCCTTTTTTGCTTCACCAACGAACGTAACCAACTGCTGAGGCCGAAGACCAGCAGTGATCCGATCAAGACCCAAGAAGCCTGTCGGAATGCCACGAAGACCGTTCGGGGTGTTACGCATTTCTTCATACTTTGCTAACCGTCCTTCCCATGATTCCATGAGGTCAATATCTCGGAGGCGTGCAACCTCTACTGATGCTTTTTGTAAGCCTTCCGAAAGTTTGTTGAATGCTTCTTCTGTCTCATTGCTATTAAGCGATGGAAGTGCTGAGGTAATTGCGTTGACCAAGTGCTGGTGTTTATACGCAATGTAGATTTCATCAACGAGAGCCTGAAAGGGTTCGTTCTCAGCATTGAGCAAACGGATATCTGCGTACTGTTGTTTGAAGACACGTGCAGTTGGAACCACACTGTATTCACGCCAGTAGTCAAGAAGCCATAACCAAATATCAGACCATTCACCACTGAAGTGGTCTGGTCGGAGTCCTGCATCAATAACCTCGCTGAGGTCAGCAGTCTGAATAACCTTGCTGATTAAGAGATGTTCAGTTGATGCCATTAGAGAACCCAAGCGCTTATAGGAGATGAAACTGTTGCACGAATACCAAGCACTGATGCTTGTTCTTTGTGCGGGACGAAGATTGTACGGACTGATCGCTTGAAACGCAAATCATATTCAAGATCATTTATGGTCTTGTAATACAAAACTGGTAGCGACATTCCTTTACGTTGTAACCAGTTATCTATTGCGTCAACAGCATCTTCTGACAAGAAGGTATACACCTCAGCACCAACACCTAAACGATGCGTAGTGTCATACAAAGACTTCAACGGAAGATCATTTGGTTGCCACAATCTCAACACACGTTCCCAGTTGTTGCGTGCTTGATACAAAGCACTACCAATTCCTTTAATACCATCAGGTGGAGTTGCAAGCAATTCTTCAAATACGACGCCGTATCCAACGTCATCATACGACTGTATGTCGTTACCGAGCATCAGTCTTTTGTCCTGTAGTCATCACCAGTAATACCTAGCATGAAGCATGACTCTTTGATGATTGAGTACACCCGTGGACTATACAGTGCTGACAGTTTGTCAGGATTGATCTCAGTTGTAAAGATTGTAGGCAGTTGCATTTCATAACGAGACTCAATCATGTTTGACACAGTCTTTGCCATGTATTCAGTTAAGCGGTCACCATTCAAGTTGTCAATCACGACAATGTCATACACACGGCGCATGTACTTAAGTAAGTTTGGATCGCCGTACATTTCAGGAAGTTCGCCGTCATTGTTTCGTGAGTCGTGAACCATTTCAGTAAAAATATCGTAGGAGAGAAACAAACCACTTAGTTCATGTTTTGCTACAACGTCACGTAAAGCCGACACAGCCATGTGTGTTTTACCTAAACCTGTTTTGCCATGGATGTACAAACCCATGCCGTCTTCCATACGCTTCTCAACGTTGGTCGCCCATTTCTCAACGGCTTTCTTAAACTCTTCAGAACCATGCTCTACGTCATAGTTAGCAAACGTGGAGTTCTTATACCTAGGTGGGATGCGCAGGTTTCGCAAGCGCTCTTCCACTGGGCGGTTGCGCCAGTACTTGTTACTCTTCCAATCAGTCATGATCATCCATTTTGTGAGGGGGTACCGATGATACAGCACACGGGTGCGTTAAGTACACGTCGCTATCTAAAAAAACTACGTTGCATGAAATACAACGTATGAACGATCTACTCTCTTTCTTTCCCGACTTAGTTTTCCTCTTGGAGTCGTGGATCAATTGAAAGTGCGGTTGACTCGGGTGATCTTTCTTCATGTTTCCCATCCTTTGCATATTTGTCTAAGTTCGCTAGAAAGGCTCTCCACGGTGCCACCTCTACTGGCAACGGTCGGCGTGTTATCTCTCTAGAGAAGGTCAAGATCATTTCACGAATTTGCTCAGTTGTAAAGCCTTTGTCAGTAAGTTTTTTAAAACCCTTCATTAATGCGGGTCCGTTTACTGGGGCGGTGATTCTGTCCAGCGTCTCGGCGGGGAGGCTGTCACGAAAGAAGTAGACCAGCGACCCTCGGGAATCTTGGCGCTTCTGTTTTGAAGCGGGTTCTTTTTTGTCCGTGTCTTCGCCTAAACCTACGCCCCAGTCGTCAGATTGATTTTTCATCCATCAACCTCTGATCCACATTTGTTGAATTTTTCCCCTTCTTGATTTTCTTACTCTTGATAGATACTCTTGATTGGGTGTCACCCGTGACACTACTAGTGGTGTCTCCCGTGACACTACCTAGTGTCTCCACAGACACTACTAGGGGTGACTCGTGTGACACTAGTGGGTTGTTAAAGTTGACGTAGTAACGGTTCGTCAAGTTCTTGTTGTTGCGAGTCACACGGTGTTGCTTAACGATTAAACCAATTTCCTCCAGTCGTTTCATTGACCGAATTACGGTTCGGCGGTCACAGCCCAACTGGTCAGCAATGTGCTGGTACGAGGTCGTCAGTTCTTGGGTATCTGGGTGCAGGTACTGGAGCATGTGATTTAGTACCGCATGAGAAATGTAATCCGTAGCGATGTACGGAAGCACCCATCTTGGGACGGGTAAAAAGGGTCCGCTCAACTTATTGTTTCTTGCCATACTGCTCCTCAGGTTGTTATCTAGGGTCGCCATGCTACACTCTCGCCAGCGCTTTCAGCACTTCCCTGATCGGGTGCTAAAGTGTTTAGAGTGTTGGGAGGAGGGCGACCTCCTCAGGACGACAGAGTGGGGGCTTTCCCTCCTTTCTCCCCCACCCGTGTTAACGGTCCTCCTCCCAACCGCTAAACTTATTTGATGGCATCTAAGAAAAAAGAAGCACCAGCAACACTTAAGGCTGGTGGTGCACCTCATCGCATTTATAAAAAAGATGGGGAAATCATTGCTGACCATCTTGGTAAGACCAAAGGAAAGAATGACAAGATTAATTTGACAAAAGTGGCTGGAGCCAAGACTGTCAAAGAAGGTGTCAAGGTCACCAAGGGGTGGCATGCTAAACATCCTCACAAGAAAGAAAAGTAATGGCATCTAAAAAAGAAGTATGGGATAAACCCAACCCTAAAAAGAAGTCAGACAAACTGACTCCTGAACAAAAGTCAGAAGCAAAGGCTCGTGCAAAAGCCGCAGGGCGTCCGTATCCAAACCTTGTTGACAACATGGCTGTCAGTAAGAAAGGCAAAAAGTAATGGCTGAGAGTAAGAAAGATCCACGTCTGGCTCGTGCTGGTGTATCTGGTTACAACAAACCAAAGGCAACACCAGACCATCCAACTAAGTCACATATCGTTGTGGCTAAGGTCGGGGAGCAAGTTAAGACCATCCGCTTTGGACAACAGGGTGTTAAAGGTTCCCCTGATGGTTCTGCACGTAATGAATCATTTAAAGCACGCCATGCCAAGAACATTGCCAAAGGCAAGATGTCTGCCGCTTATTGGGCTGACAAGGTGAAGTGGTGAGCGCTCTAACTGATTCCCTCAAGGTTACTTTGGCTGACTCAGTCACGATGTACTTCGTGGCACACGGGTACCACTGGAACGTAGAGGGACAAGACTTCAGTCAGTACCACTCATTGTTTGCAGAAATCTACGAAGATGTGTACAGCAGTATTGATCCATTGGCAGAGAACATCCGAAAGATGGACGAGTACGCTCCGTTTACATTGAGTAAGTTCACAGAACTACGTACAGTAGAAGCCAAAGAAGTTAAGCCTGAACCACAGGCGATGGCTAAAGCCTTATTGAAGGTTAATGATGGGGTTCTTAAAACTCTTGTCAAAGCCTTTCATGATGCCAATGACGCTGACGAGCAAGGTATTGCTAACTTCCTTGCCGAGCGCATTGACATGCATGAAAAGTGGCGTTGGCAGTTAAAGGCGTCAACTAAATAGTTGCACCGAAGCCAAACAACTGTTTGACTTCATCCACATTTGCAGGACGGCTCATAATCACTCCGCTAGGGAATGTTGCCGTGAGCATGCATGTGTTATAAGAACTAGTAATCGCTCGGTCATTTGTAGCGCTACTTACAACATGGAATGTACCTAGGTCAATCGGTGGGAGGATCTCTTCCTCTTCTTCAATGACTGGTTCAATCACTTCGGTGTCATTGATGATTGCATCAACGATTTGTTCTTTGGTCATGCTTGTACCTACTTGGATCCCTTGAGACTTGGCTGTCTTTCGTAGAACACCAATGGACATTGAAAGCATTTCATCACGACTAAATGGTTCAATCTCAACTTCTTCAGTTGGTACTGGCTTAGGCGCTTCCTCTTCGGAAGTGATATCAACAACAATTGGAACTAGTCCATTGGTCAAGTCAAGAATAGGTACGCCAGCATCAGCGGCATCAAAGCAGATTTCTTCCATCTCAGGCACCAACGCATCATCCCAAAGAAGCAAAAGCGTTCCATTAGTTTTTGACAAATAATGAATCATGTCCCTTGCTGGGTTTGCGTCTAGTCGCTCAACTGAAGCCTTTTCAATAAACTCAGCAGGGGCTTTCCCATTGTGGGTAAGCATGAAGTTGGCTTCCATGTCAATCAACCAGTTGATGACACGTGACTCTGATTCTGATGGTTTGGCACCACAGGTAACAACAAAATCGTTGTCTACACCCAGTTCGTTAAGGGCATCCTCAATGATGTTCTTGCTAGTTCTACCTGTTCCTAATACACCGTACTTCTTTAACACTTTTCCTCCTATTTCATTGATCTACGTTGTGCCATGTCTCCTGTAAGGGTTAGTAACCGTAGCAGGGTATGTGTGGCGCCAGCAAGTGTAGCGACCACCAGTCCCGAAGTCCACAATTCTTCAATCTGAATTAGAAAACTTATTCCATAACCAAGCGCAACTGCCACCAGTACCTTTACCCAAGGCATCGCCTCACGTGGAGTAAGTAGATCAAGAACTTGAATTAATTTGTATACCGCTAACCCAGCAATTACGTAGGTCATAGTGTCCTTCCAGGAATCCAATCAAATTGCACTTGATACTTAGGCTGTCCGCCCTCAGTGCCAAGCATAGTAACTGGAAGGATCTGTGGCAATAGTCTGGTGATAGCGTCTTGCGTTCGCTGACGGTCTGTTGTGTAGAGGGAGTAGGACGCATATGCTGTACCAAACCAGCGGTAGTCCGATGAGAATCCTTGGTAAAGGTATCCACCAAATACGCTATCTCCGTCAAAGAACCCACCTGTTCTGTTGGGTTCCACCATCCAATTTTTAAACGTGATGGATTGACCTGAAGCAAGTTTCATTACAAACACTGGGTAATAAGTTCCCGTTGTAGAAACAGGATCCATCGCATAGTAAAAGCGATCGTCAATACCCATAGGTACTTCTTCGGCAGGTCCAGCCAGTCCACCCCAGTTGTTCCATGAAGCGCCTGTGTGCCACACTCCTCCGTAAACTACTACTGGTGCGGATGCCCCTGTGATGTCAGCAGAAACATAATATGTAGTATCTGCTTCTACGGGAACACCTACGGTTGAACGAATGGCTACCTTTAAATCAGAACCTGCTGTGATAGTGATTCCGTCTGTGGTTGTTGTTGTGGTCACTGACCCGTCTGAAACAACGTTCCACGACACTGAGCCAACAAAACGTGGGTTTGCTACCAAGTTAATACGCTCGGCGTGGACTGCAAAGGTGTAATACGGGGCAGAGGCTCCTGTAAATGTGGTGATGTTGGCACCACTAACGGCTGTTAAGTAGTCCTCAGTTGTTCCCAAGGTTCCTTTGGTTCGGCGCAAAATACCAATGTCATTAAGTAATGCACGTACTTTAGACACACCAATGTCATTAACAGACAGTTCAAGACCAATGGTCTTTGCTAACTGGTCTACGACGTCTGCACTAGAAAATGCAGGGTCATATTGAACCATTAAATTATTAATGAGAGTTCGTGTTCTATCTATTTCAAAACTAAAAGTATCTAAAAACCGTGCAAATTGATTGTTATTCTGAGCATCTGCTTCTCGGTAATAGAACGGTATTTTATTCCATAGTTCTTGCTTAGAACCCCAGTCATAAGGGACTAGTTCTTGAAGAGAACTTAAGTTTTGATAAAAGTAATCTCCGTTTACTCCATCATTGTTGAAGTACCCAAACAATGAATAATACGCCCACTGACCCGATTCTGGTTCGTTAATTTCAACTACCCCAAGGTCAGTCGTGATGTCATAACTTTCTTGATGCAGGTAACTTGAAGTTGCTCCCTCAAAGATTACCTTCCCATCAAGGACGGTTCTTGGATAACCAGTTTTTGAGTAGACAACCAAAACACTTAAAAGTCCACTTTCACCAGTTCCAATATCTGCAACGTTAACAAAAGGATCGCTAAGTTCCCAAGAAAGAAGCACACCGTTATGTTCAATTGCTGATGCACTAAATGTGCCTACGCTTACTGTAGGGATTGTGGTGATAATACCTGTGGAGCGGATTGCTGAGTCTTGGTCAAAGTCAACAGCACCTGCGGTTTCTTGTAGAGCGTCAGTACCTCGTAAAAACGAACCAACGCCTACGGAATCTCCAGCACCACTAGAGCGGCGAATTCTAAATGATTGGCGTGCCATTATGCTCCTGAAGCAACAATTCCACCGCTAGGTGTGATGGTAAATGTGGATGTAGTACTAAATACAAGCATTGACGCATCTCCCGCAGACACACCTATAAAGGTTCCAGATGTATCAATTACGTTTGATCCTGTAGTGGTGAATCTAGTGAGGTGTGTGTAGTCCACACCATCAACTGCCAGTATTGCTCGGTAAACATCTCCCAATGAAAGACTTCCACCAAAGTCCACGTTGTCAAAACTTAACAAGTTTTTGACTGCTGTAACCACATTGTCGTATACCACTTCTTGAATGTAGCCACTCTTAATTTGAACAGTGCCCACCAAGTTAACGGGTGTCAAAGTAACCGATGCACCTACAGTTGAAGTAACAAAAGTGATTTCACGTGGCTCTAAATAGTCCACAATTGATTGCACTTCCTCATCAGTTAGCACCAACGTATTGGTGGAGCCATAGTCTGAGGGAGTTGTAGTGGCACGAATAAGGACCGTGGTGCCATCAAGATACGCAGTGGAACGAACAATTCCTGGAACACGTTTTACAAGGTCTTTGTAGTCTTGCAAAGACACGGCTCGGTCTTGGGTTCTAAACATTGCTGGAGCATTAAGGCGAATAGAGTCCATGGATTCAGGGTCACTACCACCTACGGCTTTGGTTGTGTTTGGAACTATTACCAAACCATCCAATGATGGTTTGTTAGGAACTGTATAACTTTCAATTCCATACACGGCTCCAACGTTTACGTTTCCTGCCGATCCTCGGCTACGTCGGTATGTGATTGTGATAGTTGAGTTAACGTTAGGTATCTTTCCGTTAATACCTCCACCAAAAGTTACAACGCTGTAGTTATCTGCCAGTAAATTAACGGTGTATACCTTGTTGTTATTAGTTGCATTACTTATTCGGTCAATATACGTATAACGTACATCTGCTCCTGAAGCACCTTCACTTACGTCAACTGTAATGCTTTCGGTTACTACACCTGTTTGACGAAGTTTTATTTGTTGCCCAGCCAATCCTGTAGCGGTATATGTTTCTGTAAACCGTTCGCCTTCTGTAAGTATTGCTGACACTTGGGTAGTTTTTGGGTAAGTACTATACGTAACCCCGTCTACTACTAAGTTTGCACTTGCTCCAGAAGATGTAGCAACAAATGCAACAGGGGTATTTAAAGTAAAGATAACGGGAGACGCTGTATCCAATAAAGGGGTGGCTAGAAAACGTGTGTACTGTGGAATATATATAGGAGCCGAATCGGTAGCCGTTGTGTTTTGAGCATTTAACGTAATAGAAGTTCGTGCTGGCTTTCTACCTTTTGGAACGTAATCCAACAAGTTTGCAATTGCCATAACGCTTTCACGCTTTGTCGCTGTATTAATAAATGATTCTTGAGCCGCACGGTCAACATAATAATGAAGGATGTCTCCCATGTATGACCATAGGTCAACCATCATCATGCCAAAGTCAGATTGATCTCGTGCAGTCCATTCAGGGATATAACTTGATGCACGGGCAAGAAGATCCGTTTGAATAGACGCATAGTCTCGGCTGGTGTAATCAAAAGTGCTCATATTGCAAACTCCTCGGTAAGTTCACTTGGGACTGCTAATTTAAATGAAAAGGTCTGGGTGCTTGACAAGTTTGTACGGTATTGCACCTTTATTTCTAAGCCAACAGTCTCACCATTTTGTGCATAGTTTACTGTGGTTGATGGTCTAATTACTAAATTAACAATTGAAGCAGACGATACTCGCTGTGACAAAGCGAGTAATGCATCTGTTTTAAATTCAGAGTACAGCAGTTCATCCACAGGCTCGTACAGCAGACTCATCGCATTGGCGCCATACCCTGGGTTCATGGGGCGTTCAAAGGGTGCAGTGGTTAAGACGTCAATGATCTGCTGTTCAATTCCCTTATTAGGGTTCTTTTCTACAGCGACTCGTCCAGCCTCAGTAATATAAAATGGAGTTTTAAAAGTTGACATAGTTACCTAAATTCCAGTTTACTTCATGCCCCAGTAGGCGGAGTCACGTTTAAAATAAAGACATTGGTTAAATTAGCATCGTCTGAGGTAATCACTACCTGCATCCCAACGGGAGGCACTGCCCACACGCCATCAACCGCATAGCGCCCTACATATGAAATAGGCAAAACGCTATTGGCGCCGCACAGGGCAGGGGCTTGTACTTTAATGGCGCCTGTGGTGGCATCCGAATAAACAACACGTGCACGGTATACAGGAGCACTAAGCATAAACCACCGCATCCATTTGGCTGGCAATCCATACATTGTCTAACAAAGTCGGAACTGGGGGAGTCACAAAAGGTGTTGTAGGGGTTATTGAAGGGGTAGCGTCATTAGTTGAGTCTGTAGCAATGGTCACCTCTGTCAAGTAGTTAGACCTTGTCACGGTGTGTTTAACACTTTTAACAATCCACAAACCATCAAATTTAGAATCGTAGTTGTTTACCTTTGCAATAGATCCTGGGATTGGGTCAGGCACTCCTGTAAGGACTACTTTTGCGTTATATGGGTAACGCTTCTTCATCCTTCCTACAGCATACTTTGTCAACATTTCAATAGATCCTGTGTTGACTGCTTCATAGTGGGTGTACCCAGCAGGTACTACCTCTCCCAACTTTGTTGAGTACTCAGTACCAACGTGCACTACAACGGCTTTTCCTGACGAGTCAATGCCTGTGTACTCATAGTCTGCCGATGTTCCGTCAGGGGTAACATCACCAAACGTACCACTAAACTCCATAATACGACCAGGTCCATAGGTCACGTCTGCATTAGTTCCACGAAGACTAAGTAATTCAACATAAGGCAGTTTTCTTGCCAACAGTGTGTATGGGTCATAAATGTTTATATGGGTACCACTGACATGTATGCAATACCCAACACTAGAACACACTTGCTTTAAAAAGTCCCAATCAGAAATACCATCTTGTAATAACCTATTCCAAGTAAAGTAATCATTAGGAACTGAGTATGAGTACTTATACCTATTTGCAATCTTTTCAACAATTAATGGAATAGACGTACTTTCCCAAACAGTATGCTTTTTCTCAGACATGTCATAACTTGCTCCAAAGCACACCACTGTGGCACGTTGAAACGGGCTGTTATTAATTAACCCACGCCTAGTGATGCTTTCTGGAGAAACATACGAAACATACCCATAAAAAGACGTAAACCGTGTCTGGCTAATTCCAATAGATATAAACACTGGGGCACCAACATAGTCAGTGATGGCGTTAGGAATAAGTCCCGCAAATGTAATTGATGCAATGTCATGAGCGTCCTCAGTTAACTCAAAAGATATTGATTCAATACTGTTGTAGTCAACGGCAACGCCACTTAGTACAACAGATACATCGGGTGCATTAGGGAACTTATTCTTAAAAATCATGACGGTAGTCGGATTAACGAACCTGCTGGAAGAGCGTCTGCATATGCAAACTTAGGATTAAGATCAGCAATAACCCAATATTGGGTAGGGTCATTAAAAAGTCGTAATGCTAATCCTGTAAAGGAGTCGCCATCTTTAGTTACGTATGGGGTATATGAAGTAACCTCCCTTGATAGAGGCTTCTTCAATGCAATAACGTTGCCATTAACGTCAGAACTAGTCGTGTATCGTGACGATGTATATAAAGCCATAATCAGCCAGCCTCCTCACTTGCAGAATCAAATTTAAAGTCTTTACCACCAGTAGGTATTATTTTGCACATTACATGTGGGTGGAATTCAAAAGTACCTTCACCACTAGATGCGTTCCAAGGAGATGTTTGTTTTCCTTGAATCATTTGGTCACACTCAACATTTGTAGCACTTGAACCATCTATTGTAAAAGTAATGTTAATAATTGATTCCCACACAGCCAATTCATTTGTGTCCCAATCGCCATAGTTTGGTTTTGGAGGGTTAGAAGATGACGTAATAGCATATTGAGGGCGATCAAATTTAAACTCTAGACTTTCTCTGTTATCTCTAATGTCTGTAAGATCTATTTTATATTCTGCTCGTCTTGCAAACACTATTGGTTTTTTAGTGCCGTCAAAACCTGTACCTGTTGGTTTGGGATTAGTAATTGTGTTGCTAGTACCTGAAGAACTTCTTCCATAATATTTAATAATCCACTCACACGTTGCTGTAACTGCTCCAGTACCACTGAATTTTGTTGCCCAATCTCTAAATACATCCGTAGGTCTTAGTGCTATTTTGTATTCAATAGAGTTACCATCTGTTAATTTATCTTTTTGCATCACCTTTATATAAGGGTTTGCTGTGTATTCAGTGTATCCGCTGGGGTCTGTTCCAGCATTAATTATCTTTTCCCATAAGTTCAGACCAACTTTTTGTAGTTCAGGTAACTCTGCTTTTCCTTCTGGAGTTGTCGTACCATTCTCATAATCCGTCTGTGCCACATCCTCATATATGTTAGACAAGAATGTTTTTTTAGCCGCAAACCCAATGTACATGGCTTGCATGCTTACAGCGATACGGCACTGTACGGGAACCATTGAAGGATTAAACTTATCAAAAGTTACGTTAGTGCTGGTGATAAAACCTTCAACCATATACAAAGATGAGAACACAATACGGATTGGTTGAGACACAATAAAGGCAGAGTTACCTATACCTAGTTTTAGTGTTTTGTCAATGTTTGTATCGCTTGCTTCTACTTGTCCAGGAATAACAGCCTCAATGTCTTCTACGTCTACTCCCTGTGACTTTGCTTCTTTTTTCTTTTGAGCGTTGTAGGCATCAATATCTTTCTTTGCCTTACTTGCTAAAGCATCAATTAAGTCTTTGTTAATACCCTGACCAATAAGTTGATCAAATACAGCAAGGTCTGCCAATACTCCAATTTGAGTTACTGAAGCAGGATCATATAGTGAGTTGACCGTCCCCTCTTTATCGTTGTTAATGGCAGAGTAATTGTTGTTACCTTCCACAACAGAACCGTTAGCAGTCCGATATGTTCCTGAGGAAACTTCATGCTCTCTGTTAAAGATTAGTTCAAAGTTAAAGTTAGCGTCACCTGGGATAGGTTGAGTAAATTGAATAGGGTCTTGGTTCATCCATAACTGAACGTCATTACGTGCTGTTACGTTACGTGAGAGGGTCTCTGGATTAAATTGAAAATGTAGACGGCGTTTACCCAACTCGGTATAGTCTTGACCAAAAGCCGTACTAATTAGTCTCATGTAACCACGACTAATTTCTTTATCAACCCCTGTAACAGTGTTTAAATTAGTTTTTGAAGGCCAAATAAAGTTAGGGTTATCTTGATCATTGCGGAAGTCGGGATTTTTAATCCCTACATCTTTTTCATATACACCAATTTTATAGAATTGATTTTGAGAATACGTCATGACTACATTCCTCGCAATGCTGAAATCTTTAATTCATTAGTAATAATTCGGGCAACTTCGTTAGCCGCACGATGGGCATCTGTAGAGTTGCTTCCCGTGCTTTGAATATAAATCTGTGGGGCGATAGTTATCGTACTACCGCCAACGTATGTGCCTCCATCTCCCCCACCACGTGAAGGGGATATTGGGTCACCAGTTTTCATCCCAGGAAGCGTTCCTGCATAATCCCAACCACTGCGTTTTGGAAAGATACCTACACCAGCATTAGTACCTTTGGCTTCCATTGTGGTTCCATCACCAAGACTGATCGCAACGTGGTCTACACGTCGGTTTGTTTCAGGGTTGTCGCTAAACAAAAGGGCACCCTTAGTTGCCATTGCTTCTTCAACTGTCATAGTGGTGCCACTACTTGAGATGAGGTCGTACATACCTACGGCTGTTAAGTCACCCCAACCATTTGGTGGTTTGTAACCTGATTGACTAGACGCCCAATAAACCAAACCGCTACAGTCAAAATAAGATTGCTTAGGGTTAGATGTGCGACCATCAGCAAACTTATATGCAGATCCTTTTCGGCTTAATGCCTTTTCCATAAAAGCAGAGAACGTTCCTGTTGTGGCTACTGGGTTAGGAGATACTGCGGCTGGTGTAAAGTTACCTGCCGCCGTTTTTGCTTGTCGTCCACCAGCACCTCCACCTTTTACACCAGCACGTATTTGTGACGTGGCTGAGGCTTTGTTCATACGTCCAGCCATACCGTGCTCTGTACGTCCACTAAAACGTGCTGTGCGATCAAATGGAGCCGCTCCAGGAACACGACCTAATGGTGCTCCCTGTGCTTCATACTCTGCTCGGGTGTCAGGTGCTTCTGCTGGCTGAATGTGCCAAGGCTCACCAACGTTCTTAAAAGTCTTTAATCCATATTTATGAGCGTTTTCTACAACCCAGTTAATATCTCCTGCAAGGTCAGCCGCCAAACCAATTTCGTGCATTGATAATCCTGGAGGTGCGGCATCAGCCATACCTGATTGCTTTTCCCAGAATGAACCACCCCAAAAGATTCCCGTGTCCTTATCTGTGCGACGGTACCTAGATGTAAACAATCTGCGTTGTTCACTACTTGATCGGAATCCTTCGTTGATACCAACGTTGGGGTTATCCGCCATCATCTGTTCAACACGTTTTCTAAAGTTAGCGTTAAGTCCGTTTACAGAACCTTTACCAACATTATTCTTAACCCCAACGGATGCTTTACTTCCAGGCATTGGGTCACCTGTAGGCATTGGGTCACCCACATCAGTAAATGCACTGCCGAGCATGCCTCCACCCAGCATCATAAGAGGAACACCAATAGGAGTTCCAGCAGAGGCGGCACCTATTGCGGTAAGAGCACCACCAAGTAATCCCTTACCTATACGCATACCCATACTTCCACGAGTACTAATACGAGCACCAATGACGCTAGACATAGCATTTTCAAGTTTTTCAAATGCTTTAATTACACCTTGTGTGTTCTTTTCAAGTTGTGCATAATTGTCCGCTTGTTTTCCGTAAAAGGATTCATCACGCTTCTCAGATACACGAGTAGTTTCCTCTTGTTGGGTAGCGAAGTTCTTTTCAATACCCATTATCTTTCTTTGTCCTTTTTCAGATGGATCATACATACCCATCTTTCCACCAGTCTTCTTCTGGAATTGGATGTTCTCCTGTGCATACTGCAAAATCATGTCTTGCATATCTTCAGGGACACCAAGAGCCGTCAAACGGGCACGGGTCATAGACCCCATCTGCATCCCAGACTCAACCATTTTTTGGTTAGTTAATCCAGAGCCTTTAACAATCTGTTGCATCACACCCATGATGTTGTTTTGTTTTCCACCACGTCCGTACAACCCTGTTCCCAGAGTCATGGTCATACGGTTGTTTACTTGAGCAGAGCCAAGTGAACGCATCATTTGCGTTACGTCTTGGGTGCTATATGAGTACCCTGAAGCGGCTCGGATACCTGCAACACCTGATGCTTGGTTTAAAGCATTAATTCCTGTTTGTGCTTGAAACCCAAGAAGTGTAGAAATACCACCTTCACCTAAACGGTATTGCTGTAAAGGTTGACGGTACCCTTTAAAGTATTGTTGTTGGGAGATGCCGTGCATCTGTTGGTATAGAACACCCAGACGGTCTGTCTGTAAAGACTTACCGTAAACGGCATTAGTGCGGTTGTCAATACCACCGACAATTCCACTGACGGCTGACATACCCAGTTCCAAACCAGCCATTGGCAGTTTGCCTGAAGACATGCCAGCGGACATGCTGGCACCGACATCAGAGCGCATACTAGTGAAGTTGCCACGGAAGTTAGAACCCCATCTACCAGAACCACCACCACCATTACCTGCGTTAGACATGTCATCTATCGCACCTGTGGTGTCTCGTGTTATGTCTCTAATTTCTCTTAGAGTGTCTCGTACTCTCCGAAGGTTTCGTCCAAGACGCTCCATGGACGAACCATCAACTCTAGAGGCTCGGCTTCCAGCCGACACTGAGTCCATGCCAGAGCCACCGAGGGACTCTTCGTTAGATTGAAAATCACCAAACGGATCTACTGGCATACTGATTAACCTCCAGACTTACTTCGCCATTTACCCATAGACGACCAAAAATCCCTTTGACGGATGGTCATATTTTGTATGTCGGTGAGCGTAAAGCCCTTGTAAACGGTGGCTATCAGATCGTATTCCCAGTATATATGAACGAGGTTAACTAAATAAAAGGGATGCCCAATCAAGCACGATGTTTAAATCTTCTCCACACGTGGCGCACTGGGCATTCACCTCCCCGATTTGCGGGCCAGGTTGGTTATCCAACAAAGCCTTAATAATCATTGAGCGGTCTTTAATGCCTAGTCCTTTAGCCCAATCCACGGCATTCTTGACGTTTGGGCTAACCAAACAACGTGCCAAGATCAACGTGTTCTGCTCTGCTACGTTCTTAGCCTTCTTAGAAGTTACTTGGCTATCCATGCCATTAGGCAGACGAAGTTCAACAACGTCACCGTTAGTCAGTGTGAACTTCATAGGAACCTGTGGGTCCTGCTTAGGTTTCTTTCGTTCAAACTCATCTAAAGACACAATTACGTCGTTAGATGCCTCACATGACTGACACTTAACTTCGTACTCACGGGTTTTTCCGTATGTTGCTTCAATAATCCCTAGAAACAAAAGGTCACGGTCACCAATGATAAGTTCATCAACAATGGTAGGGCGATCAGCAACTGCTAAAGAGCCAATAGAAACAACGGCACGCTTTAACAAAGCCGACATGTACTCAGCGTAAACAATGTTTTTACTATCTAGTGATGCTAAGGCTTCTTCGTCAAACCCATTAAGTTCACGAACTGTAGCCGTGGTTTCCCACGAGTTAGTGTCCTTATTGAAGGCTCCACACATGAGTTCAACCACCGTGTTAGGTGCTTTTCTAATCTCAGGTGTCTTGCCTTCAAGGGCGGCATTAAGTAGATCAGCCTGCTGTGCGGCGTCCATATTGTGCTCCTAATTTGTAGTTGTTTAGTAAGTGGCGAGTGCCTTAATGTCTTCTTCGTTCCATGCTAGTTTAAAACCTTCATGGTGTACAGTCATTGACTGAATCAGAATACCATTGTCTCCAGCGTTGAGGTCAGTCAAAGCGTATGAGCCAGGCCATGCATTGTACAGACGGAATGCAAATTTAACATTTCCAGGAACTGCTACGTCTTGGTTTTGAACTCCACCGTCCCATTGGTACTTCAATCCTGGTGTTCCAGGAACTTCTGAAGCCGTGTGTGGGTGATCATAAACATGAACCAAAATGTCACAACGGTAGTTACCGTCACCTGTTGCAAGTCCTGCTTCTCCAGCCGTTCCACCGCCCAAGAAAGCGTGGATAAACTTCTGCCACTGCCACAACTGGTCTTGACCAGCAAAAGCACCACGTGCAAAAGACACAGGGGCGAAGTCTGACTGAGCAACCATCTTGTGTGGGTGCGTGTTCATTCCACCTTCACGGTAGGAGATAACTTCGTTGGTTACGGAGATACCACTTACTTGGGCAAAACCAATTTGGTCAATGCCAGTAAGAGCAGTCTTGAGGTTACCCTCACCATCTTTTGCAAGGATGCTAACTCGGAATTTAAAGTTTCTGAGTGGATCGGTACGTAGTGTAATTGCCATGATTTATATTGCTCCTTGATTAGAGAGTTTCAATGGAACTGCCGCCAGCCCATTGGGTAAGGTTGATAACAACGAATTCGGCTGGGTAAAGCAGTGCTACACCAACCTCAATATTTACGTATCCATCTTCAATAGATGCAGGTGTATTGTTTGTTTCGTCACAAATTACGTAGAAGGCGTCAGTTGCACTAGCACCCTTAAGGTTTCCAGTACCCCAGAAACTGGTGAGTACGCTGGACAATGCCACGTTAATTTGGTTCCACAAGCGGGTGTCGTTTGGTTCAAACACCGCAAACTGCGTTTGTGCATCAAGCAACGTACGGAGGTAACCCAACGTACGACGCACTGTGATGTAACGCTCTGGGCGGGTCTTTGCCAAAGTACGGGCACCGTTGATAACGGTTCCGCCACCTGCAATGGTCTTCAAGCAGTTGACGTTGTTGGTGCTGTACAACTCGCCTTGGTCGGCATCACTAAGTGTGGTAACCAATCCAAATACGTTTTGAAGAGTAAGGGCGTAACCCGCAGGTGCTTTAGCAACACCACGCAGGCTCTCCGAGCGAACGTATGCTCCAGCAATAGCGCCACCTGCATAGGTGTCACGGATAGCAGTTGGACCACTCTTTGCTGGGTCGTACATTTTCAAGGATGGGAAGTACACAGCGCCGAATCCAGCATTGGTACTGCTGTATGACGAAACTGCGGTTTGAACATCACCCTTAGTGGTGCTTGTAAGAGCCGAATCAATGATGACAAAAGCGTCACCACGACCAGCCGCATAACCCAATGCTTGGTTAACTCGGGTGTCTGAAGTCTGACCAACAAGGTTGATCAACAAAGGACCCGTTACGGTGTCCAAGTTAGTTACAGCGGTTGCCCACTCGGTGTCTGCGCTTACTGCGCTTGGGGTAACTGCATCAGAACCACCTGTGAGGTCAAACGAGGCTACATAGTCACCTGCGCTTACACCAGAAACAGCAATCGTTGCACCACTTGCGATGGTTGCAGGTGTTCCCTGTACTTTTACATACGAGGAATAAAGTTCAAGAACTTGCTTAAAGTAACGACTAGCAGAAGCGTCAAATGACAATTCTTGCCAACGCTCTACTTCAACAACACTGCTTCCACGAGTCTGGTTAACAATCAACGAGAACAAGGTTGATGCTTGAACCTTAGGAGTCCCACTTGGGTCTGACAAGGTGTTTGGATCAAACGAAATAGAAATTGAGAGGTCATCTCCCCAAACACCCTTTGAAGCGGCTTCAAGAACAAACATTGTTGAAGCGGCTGATGCACCAGTCAAGGTTCCTTGGAAGGTGTATGACGATGCTACTGCGGTGGTGTCAAGCACTCGTGATACAAAAGCATCACGTCCGCCGTTAGCAAAGTAGTGGTAAACAGCGTAGCCAAGGTCGTAACCTTGCTTTAACTCTCCAAACTTTGCCTTGTAATCATTCCACGAAGAGACCATCGTTGGAACTGATGGACCACGTTCTGCGGTGCCCACAAAAGCGGCGGCAGTGTTAGCGGTGCGTGTTCGTACATTGCTCGTAAACGGTGTCTCACGTACGTAGACTCCAGGGCGTTCGTATGCCATTTTTACTCCTAAATCAGGGGTGACAGGGTTTCAATAATTAATTTGTCTGTTCAAGTGTAGTTGATACAGACAGAACTTTCTTGAGGCCAGTTAGTGCAGACGTTGGGATTTCCGACGTCATTTGTAGTGTGTAGATCTTTCGGAAAATACGCTTACGGTAACCAGCCTCAGGGTCAAGGAGGTCCGCAGTTACCCAATCTAAAAGGTCCAGACGTCGTGAAGTCCCATCGGCTGGGATCATGATTGAACTGTACCTAAAGGGAACTACGCCCGTAAGTAGTTGACTAGTTATTTGCCTGTCGTGTATGGCGCTTCTGGTAAATGTAGAAACTTGGTATAAAAGGTCTATTGGTGTGAACTCAGTTGTCTTGTAGAAATCAAAGTCCGCATCAATAGAAGGAGAACTAGCCGATGAGGTGCTAGGCCAATAGTCAAGATTGTTAGGGCGTCCTGCACGGTGGGTGTCTAGATCCAGTTCTGAATGCTGACGGTTTTTGGCATGGACAATGTCAATCAGTTCAATCGTGATGAAAGGGTACTGACGCTCGGTCTCCCCTTCTGGATAACGAAAGAACACCTGTACAGGTCGTTGTTGATTGCGGTCATCAGACACTGTCAAATTGGAGAAACGAACTTTGATCGCCTCATCTTCAGCAAAAAGAAAGCCAGTCTTCATATGTCAAACTGCTTTGCAATGTAATCACTAATTTTGTTTTTTAAAACTGATTCTCTAGAGTTGATGAAGGAGCGCACAATAGCCTTAGGCGCAACGGACAAGTCACCAAACTCAGACTGTACGGCTTTTGCGTTTCCTTTTATATCGTACACAAAAGATTCTTTTGAAGCGTCATATCGTACAAATACTGATGACGCTAAATCACGTTCACCCATCTCTATCAGGTGCTTGCGGATGATTGCCTGTTCGCTTTGAACGGCTTGCTGGACGGCTTTTCTAATTAACTTATTAAAGTTCTTTTCAATGCTTTCGGCTTTAGCGCCGATGGCAAACCCATTGGTATGCGTGGTGCGGCTAGAACGTTTGAAAGCATGGCTTGAAGAAGACTTCATGGCAGTCCTTAGTTCTAGGCGTTGTGACCTCTTGGCGCTCACCAAGATTGATTTAAGTTTATCAAATAGTAGGCAACGCTGTAGGCCATGGCAGGTCTTGCACACCCATTGCGGTGGGACCTGGATCAAAAGGCATTTCTTGGTTGATGTAAACCTCAATGCCTTCAACAACGACCATGACGTCATCACGAAGACGTCCTCGCACACGGTAGGTAGCAATTGCAAAATACCGACCGTCATATAGAAACATGTCATTCAAATGCTTCTGGTATTCAAAAGGATCGGACACCCCTGCACTTCTAAAGTCCTCAATGGACGCTACAAAGTTAGTGAGTTCTACAGGCTGACGACCTTCTGGGATGGCTCGCTTTTGGTCTTCTTGTTCAGTAATCATCAGGGTAGGGATGATCACTCCAGACTTATACTTACGTCCGCTAGACCCGACTACGCCTTCGTCATAGACGTCGTCGTAAATAGAGCCAGCACTGGCTGGGGTGGTTTGTGGGATGTACTCAAACCACACCACTGTCTCGCCGTAGTTTCTCGTGTATTCACGATAGTGTCGGCGGATCTGGCTTAGTTCACGCCTGAGATCCATTAAAAGTACGTATTGTTGACGTAACCCTGCTGAGGTTCCATGTCAACATATACGTCCTCACGCAAGTTATCAATTGGGTCTTCTTCCAACTGAATGACTTCTTTGTCAGGGTTCGGGAACACACGCTCAGTCGGACCGTAGTCTCCAAGTTCCCTAGCCTTAAACAACGGAACATAACGGTTCGTGGTGCGGGATACACGACGCAGATTAAATATTTCAATTCTGTCAACGCCGATATTGAGCGCACGAGCCTGTGTCTCATACTGACCAGTCCAGTAAGCAAGGAGGCTTTGAACCATGCGAAAACGCTGACTGGCTGGGATATGGATTGATTCAGATGTCATGACGTCAATGTCACGACTAAACTCGGACATCAAAGCACCAAGGGCTTCCACGATTGTGCCGATACCAATTGTCTCAATAATTAATTTAGCCATGTTCTCAAGAGGTATCTCAAGACTGAATGTGTGTTGAGAGATAGCCTGCTTGGCGTAGAACTCAAGGTCTTTAGGGGATACCCATTCGTAGTGGTACCCTTCAACCATAATCTTGGCATTAGATGCAGGAGTTGTTGCCAGTCGGAGAATACCGTTTCGGCTGTCCAGTGAATACTGGGAAGCGGACAACTCACTTACAGAAGCGCCAACATTTGTGGCAATCCACAAGGTGTCGGCATCAATGTTAGGGTGACCTAACTCGTAGGTGCGCCCAACGGTGTCAAAAGACACCTGAAAGAACTTGGGGAAGTCTCGCAAGTATGTCCGTGCTACTTCGGTAACCTCGTCAAGGATTTGCTGTGAGTAGATAGACATGCTTACAGTTTACTTCAAATTACTGATCTCCTGAGCCAGACCCAGGAACAGTGTCACGTGATGGCTGATTTACCTCTGGTTGTGTCTCTCTATGGCGGTGGGTCATAGTTCCTAAGACACGTGTGATATCTGCAACGGTTCCTGTTGGTTTAGGGATAGGGCGTTCTGTGGTCATGCTGGTGCGTACACAAACCTTTCAATACTGGTTGCTTGGGTACCGTCAGTGATTGGTGCAAAAATGAGACCATGACGTCGGGCTTTTGTCGGGGATGATGGGGTGTTAACAATCTGTGAGGTTGCCCCACCTGTGCTCATCTGGGCGCTTGCTGTGATCTGTCCCGCTTTAGTGGTTACTACTTGGACATAACCAATACCTGCGGTACCTGATGTTGTTGTAGCAATGTCAACAGTGTCTACCGTTGAAACTGTTCCCGACACTGATTTTATAAGTTTTAACTTATATGTGTAATTCAAGGTTGCGGCATATGATCCACCACCTGTGTAGTAACTACAGTCGTAAAAACCACCTGGGGTTGCCGTAGCCGCATATGATGAGTATGGTCGGCACTCCCAACGTGTTCCAGAAAAGAAACCACACTGGGCACACCCACCACCTTGTGGTTCACCTTGAGAGCAGTAATAGCAAGTTGTACCGCTCAGTGTTCCGCCTGATGGACATGAGTATGTAGTTGGGTACTGACACGTCTGTGGAACATAGGTTGGGGCGATAGTACAAGTAGTCCCACTGAGTGAACCACCGCTTGGACATGAGTAACCGTACGTACGATCAGTTACAGCCGCCCACCAGTTACTTGAATCTTGTACCCAAAAAGAAACACCCCAACCAACGGTTGCTAGAACACCATATTCAGAACGAACAGATACTTCTTTTGTATTTGCATTAAAAGTAAGTAAAGGATATGAAGAAGCCGCAGTGCTACTAGAAGCAGTATCACTTACGTTGCTCCACGTTCCACTGGTTGCTGACCAGCGACTATTGAACGAACCTGTTCCTGAGAACTCGTCGGTAAACGCACGAGCGGCTGAAACTGCGGAATCTACAATTCCTGGAATCATAGATTAATCCGTAAGGTTTCCGATAGCCACCCAAGTATTAGAACCACGCTTAATCAACGTGCATGCGGCCCACTGATTGAGAAGTTTGCGCTTGCCACTGTCTGAGTTAAGGGTTACACCTGTATCTGGACTAAGTGTGATTTGTCCTGAACCAGTCTGGAGAATGTCTATACGATCACCTTCACTGAAGGACACAGTATCTGTTGGGATGGTGATGGTAATTGCGGATGAACTATTGCCCTCAACCAACTTACCCAAGTCACTTGCCACAAGTGTGTATGAACTTGTAACGACATTGCGTGTGGAGTTAAAACCAGCACGAGGTGTTCCCGATGCCAGTTTGGCGGCTGTGATTGCGCTGTCAGCAATCTTTCCAGTGGTTACTGAAAGGTTGTCAATAGCCGAACCTGGGATGTTTGTAAGTGATGCACCAGATCCAGAGAACGCTGTAGCCGTAATTGTTCCTGCCGAGAAGTTACCACTGCTGTCACGTTGGACGATGTTGTTTGCAGTATTAGCAGAAGCCATTGCTACATAAGTGGCAAGGTTGGTCCAAGTTGATGAACCAGTCTTTACGTAAACCTGTGATTGACCACTGTTTGAGTTAGTAGCCGTATTCAGGTAAATGTCTCCCAACAAACCAGAACTGGTTGATGGTGCGCCTGAAGCCGTGCGGGTGTGGGACGAAGCCGCAAAAGCACGCTTGTCTACAACCAAAGCATCTGTGTACGTGGTGTTATATGTGTTCTTAACATATACCGCATACAAAGGAATTTGGGTATCCAACAACGTTGGGAACACAGGGTTGGTAGCGCTCTCGGTTCCTGGTACTACCGCATACTGGAATGTTCCACCATTGTTATACGCAACGATCAGGTCAAAGCGTGTGTTGGCAGACGTAGGAGCACTAGCAATAACTAGTGTTGATCCCGTGATGGATCCGTACACAGCGTCAATAACTACTTCAACGTCATCTAACGTTATGTTTAGATACGCAGGCGTAGCGTTACCAGCGGCGCTAGTTATGGATGTGTAGTCTCCACCAGAAACAACACCACTACGGTGGTCTGCTAAGACAGAGAAGTCAAGGGAGTCTGGCTCGGCTTGATCTAGCGCCGCAATGACATTGGAGGCGTAGTCGGTTGCATTAGGTACCGTAAAGCCTGCCATTAATTACCTCACAAAGTGTCGTAGATGTTTCCGCTATTCCTTAAATAATTGTAGAGGTCACGAGGAATCGTGTAGCGGGTACCGTCTTCAAAATTAAACACTTGGTGTCCCCAGAACATCGTCCAAGTTCCCTTCACACGGGCTTGCACATTGTCACTGTTAACTTCAAGTGGCTGTACTTCTACAGCAGGTGTTTCTTCTTCGGTTGTTTCTACAACCTCAGCAAATTGATTGGCTTTTTTGGTTGCCATACTGTCTCCTAATTGTTTGAGTTGTTTACGAGATAAAGGGCGGGGTTTCCCCCGCCCTTACACTCTACTTCATTTTTCTTCTAAAGATTAGAAGTTGGAGTCAATTGCTCCACCCTTGGTGTTGATAAGCACACGGGATTCATGGGTGATAACACCAAAGCCCCAAATTGCGTACCAAGCCAAGCCGTGCTCACGACCGAAGTCAATTACGCCACCGTCACGGAGTTCAACTGGCAAGGCGATTGCCTGACCAAATGCGTTGTCACCGATCATGATTGCGCTGTATGAAGACGAGGTTGGGTTCTGGTAACCAGAAGTTCCTGGAGCCAAGTCAACAATGCTTGAACCGCCCTGAAGAACTTGGGTGGTTTCAATGAACACTACGTCGTAGATACGACCGATTTCACCGAGCATGAAGTTGCCAGGAGCGGCATACTTCGTTACTTCAATGAATTCAGGCCAGTCACGGAGCGCACGGCTCTGTGATGGGTGAACGAAGCACACGTAGGTGTCGCCAAGGCGTGGGATGTTCTGACCAGCGAGAATTTCAACTGCGTCCTTGATGGTTGCAGGTGAGAGGTAGCCAGGAGCCGAAGCCGATCCTGCCGCTGAGTACTCGTAAGGAGCGATTGAACCACGGGTTGAGCCGTTGGTCTTGCGACCGAAGACTACCGATGGAGCAACTGCTGAACCGCCACTAAATGGGACGCCTGCGCTGTACAGCGTGTTGCGTGCCTGAACGTCCATGGACTGTGCCATGTGACGACCGAGCAAGCGGCTGGACGATGCCATAACGTCATCAAACGATGCGTTCAAGAGAAGTTCGGTTACTGCAACCGACTTACCCTGTTCCTTAACGGTGATTTGGATTTGCGATGCAGTCAAAGCAACTGGATCCATGCGGGTACCTTCGGTCAATTCTGAACCGTTGGTGCCAACTTCAAGGTTGTTGTAACGCATGAAGTTGACGGTGAGACCTGGCATAACGCCAAGTTCAGTCTTCTTCACTGCGAACTGCTCAAAGCGCAGGACAGGCATTGCTTGGAACAAGATTTCCTTGGACCAAATTTGCTGAATTGCAGGTGATAGTGCGGTTGAGGTGTCGTAACCTGTAGGGCTAATACTTGCGGTACTGGTTACTGCACCACCTGTTGGGGCTGGAAAAGCCATGTTCTAATCCTCCTAAGGATTAATTATTGATGTGGGTTTAAAACCTGCCCCTATTGGGACGGGCATTGAGTAGCCGATCACGCATTTTTGCATACTGATCCATTGTCATGTTACGGATGTCATCCGCATTCAACTGTTGGTATTCCGTCTGAGTTTCCATTGGCCCGACAGGAGGAGCCGTTACTGGCGCCCCCCTCAAACGACCTTGCTGTTGCGCAGTCGCTTGTTGGATTGATTCAAGAATAGCAGAACTTCGGTCACGAAGTACACTAATTGATGTTTCAATCTCATCTTCCGAATTACCCGATACGAGATCAATGAGTTCAGGGATGATTTCTTCCTGTGACTCTTGAAGTCGGCGGTTACGGTAAGAACTAAGTTCCTGAAGACGGCGCTCTTTTTCAATGATTGCCTCTTGGGCTTGGCGCTGTGCTTCAATCTCCTCAAAACGACGTCGGTAGTCACCGTCAATTTCCTGGAGTTTCTGGTTAAATTCCTCTTCACGCTTCAGGAGGAGTTCCTTAGCGCTCAGTTCATCAATCTCACGCTGACGAAGAATCTCGGCTTCTTTAGCGGCACGTGCTTCAGCCTCTTTTTTAGCGGCTTCACGTTCAGCAGTGATTTGATTCATTTGCTCTTCCATGCTCTTCACACGGGTATCCGCTTCTTCAAGACGCTTGTACATCTTGTCTTTTTCCTGCTTGCGGATGTTCTCAACTTCATCTTCGGTAAATACCTTAGAAGTTGATTTCATTGCGTTTTCTACAAACTGTTCCACGATTGGAGCGTCCGCAGGTACGCTGATAATGTCCCCTTCGGGACTGGTGTTTCTTGCCATGTCTATTCCTTATGTGTTGTTTGGCGATTAATAACTTTTATTAAATAACTTACTTGTCTTCGTCTGGGTTACGGCGCTGGGCGAACCTTGCTCCGTATGCCCGTGAAACTATTTTGTTTACTAACTCTTCTTCAATCGGTGGAACTCCTGGTAAAGGAGCGTTACCACCGTTTGACGAAGTTACATTACCATCTCCAGAAGGAGCAGGTGCGGGAGCCGCACCACCGTCTGGACCCGCAACCATTCCAGTAGCCAACATAATGGCTTGCTGGATTTGGGCACGCATCATGTCAAGAGCGCCCTGATCCAAGGCGTCGTCTTGAAGTTCTTCAAAGATTTCAAGCATCTTTTCGTTCGGGAATTCTTCACCCAAGGTGCGCAAAGCGCCACGCTTAGATTCAAGACCAAGACCCATCTTGGCTTGTACCTCGTTGAGTTTGATAAGTACATCAACAGGAAGCGGTTCAGGCCAGTGCACTGTTGTTTTGTACGTCAATGGGTCCGCAGGGTCTAACTGAGGAAGTTGATCTGGCTCAGGTTCAGCGGCGATCATTGGGTTGTAGGTCAACCACTCAGGTTGGAATATAGCCACGGTGCGAATGATTAATTCATTTATACGCTCAAGACCCTTTGTAAAGTGGATCTTTTTCATCATGAAGCGGTTCATCATTGGCTGGTATTGAATAGCCAAAGCCACACCTGAGGTATTAGATACTGGCTGGAATTGACCTAATGCAGTCTCAGGAACACCTGTGATTTCATGCATTGTGCGCTTGATGAATGTAATGTACTCCAAGGCGCCAGCCATCTCACCACGTGATTCAAGGTTAAACACGTTCGCATCTTTAGGAAGACCAGCCCAAACCTTCTTAGGTCCACGTTCTAGTTGTGAAGCCTTAGCACCTGTGATGATAGTTACAGGAGCGGCGTGGTAGTTAATGATGTCAGAAACTTCAACCATCTTTTCGTTAAGTTCACGGTTGAGAGGAATGATGTCCCAAATGTCTGACTGACCCCAAGGTGATGACGAAATCGTGGAGTTAGGAATGTGCACAATAGGAATAGTTCCCAACACATTGTCGTACTGGTCAATCAATTCATCGTTGATGAACTGTTGAACGGTTTCATCCGTAAGAATTTCAGTAAATGTATAAACCTGACGGGTTCCTTCTGGTGATGTTCCCCAGAAACGGTATTTAAGTTTAAAGCGGATTAAACGCTCACGGTCATGTGGGTGGTATTCAGGAAAGCAATGCGCAGGGTTCAAAGGGATAATGCGCACACGACCTTCGTGTGGAATTCCCGCAGGGTCTACATAAGGTTCTTCGTATGCAACTTTGACAAAGGCGTCACCAGTTACAGAGGCAAGTTGACCAATCTCCCAAAGCACATAATGCTTATTATTGTCTTGATCCCAAACCTTGTGAAGCAAGTGAGGCGTGATAGCGCCATTTTGCTCAGGCACTTTAAACTGCACACCTTTACCAAAACAGAAGTTGGTGATGTAATCCGACATAGTGCGGACATAGTTCATGTAGAACTGTGACTCACCTAACTCACGGCGGTACGACCAGTGGTGACCAAGGTACCAAGCCCATGCGGCAGAATAACGATTTAAACGAGGTCCATGAACTTCAAACTCTTCGTCTGCAAGTTCAACTAGCCCGAGCGGGGAGATAGCAACCGTCAGGTCGCTTGAAGATGCTCTATATGATGGCGACCAAAAATCAACAGCCATTAGGACATGTGCCCCTATTCAAAATTTGTAGGTGTATAAATTGTAGCCTGATATCTAAAGGCAAGTTATTAATTAAATTGGTTAGGTTCGCCCGCCCAGACAATAGTCCCTTGACCTGTTCCTGCTCTACCTTTACCTCTACCACGGGTTTTCTTATCTGGCGCTGTACGGAATCCTGTAGTTACATGTAAGCCTACAGGAGATGTACTTTCCAAATACTCCTGACCTGCTTCTTCAGGTATCTCAATATTTCTTTCTTCTCTGTACTTTTGACGTACTTTTGGAGCCGCTAAGTTTTGTTCGGTCAACTTTCGGTCAACGTTATAGATGGCGAACTGGTCTCCAAGCATTGCGGCTGATCGTGCCGCTCGTGTTCCTCGTGGGGTGTCAGGGTACCTTTTGGACACATCAAGATATACCTCTTCTCCAGTATTCCATGTACCTAAATTGCTATTTCTTTTATTTAATACATCCTTGTGTTCTTTGGATGTAGCAAAATCAGAAATGTCAGTAGGGGTAATACTGGAGGTCGGGACAGTTTTCTCATGTCCAGGAATAGACACCATCGTTCCTGTAGTAGGGATTTTGCCCGTTTGCAGGTTGACGGTATACCCAGTGCCCGTTAACGTGTTGTGCAACACGGTCTTTGGGTCTATTGGGTATGTCCAATCCTCAGCGTTTTCGTGAGGTATTTGACGAGCCATTACTTGGTCTTTTTAGCAGGTGCCTTTTTAGCAACAGCCTTTTTCACAGGGGCTGGTTCCGAAGCAACAGGAGCAGAAGCAATTGCTTGTTCAGCAACCTTCAAAAGCAAGGTGGTGTTTGCAGGACCGATCTTGGTTGATACCAGCGAGATTGCGGTAGCAACGAATGGCAATGCCAAAGCAACAAGTTCAGTTGAGATGTTGTATTTAGCGGCGGCAAATGTCAGGATACCGAGGGCGGCACCTTTGATAGCGGCATCTGCGTGGGCGGTCTTCATTTGACTCATAAGTCTCCTTGAGTAGGTTCAAAGAGATTATACCGTTTTACGGGTTCGGGTGCTTTCCTGACCTTGTACGTAGGTCTGGTACGGAGGACCAGTGTAAGGGTCAAAACGAGCCGCAATATTAAGAGCCTTAAGGGCGCTGGTCTTAGCCTGTTGGGCTGTCCACTTCTTTTTATTCATCATGACCTGTAGGGCACCCAGTGCGTAGTGGGCGCCAGATCCGATGGCGTAGATACCGCTGGCTTCTGATGACCATGCGTAGTCGCCGTCCACCATGTAGATAACACCATTGACTACGACAAGGATGCTAGAGCCTTGCTCGGCAATGTGTTCTTTGTTTTCGTTGAGGTCAGGTATTGAGTAACCCTGAGCATCAAAGCATTCACGTAACGCAGGAATGAACTTGGCAGTAAAGAACTGGTCCAGTTTCTTTCCTTTAAGGTTTGGTGGAACTGCTGGGGGCTGGAAGACATGGTGCAAGATATTGATTGCACGCACATCTCCAGCCGCACCTAACAAGTACTTACCGTTGACAGCGACCTTGCTTGAACCTTCACGGAGCGTTCCAGTTTGTGCAAGACCATCGGAAAACACGGTGGAGATGCGTGAGTCAACACATACCACGGCAAAGCCGTCACCCTGAATTCCGACAATGGTTGTCATCAGTCTGCCTGATATTCCTTACCTTGATACATACCCCATCCGTTGTAGATAGGGATGACATCGTAAGAGAAACGATGTTGTCCGTCGTCTTCGTAACGAACAATTCCCAATCCTTGTTGCCAATTTTCATGACGAGTCAACGGACGTCCGTCAAGATCTACACCGCCTTTGGTGGATGGAATAGCACCATCAATGCGAGCAAGACAACCAGGAGAAGCGGCCATGATGGTGCGTGGACCATCAAAGTCTTCACGTGTTTTGAAAGCCGTTTCAATGCGGTGTATGTGTCCATAGATAACGCTCGTCTTTTCGTTGTTGAGATAAATATGTGCTGTTGATCCTGATGACTTCACACGATCGCCGTGGATGATACGAAGTTTCTCATTGACCCAATAGTCAGATGCTGGGTAACCTGGCTTGTAAATTACATTGAAGTCATCCATACGACAGAGGTATGGAACACTCAAAACAGGCCATGATTCTGGGGTGTTTCCTTTACGCAAACCATAAGCGGCTGATGCGTTCACCAAGATGTATTTAGGCATACGCTCTTCGTGGTTACCAGCAAGCCAAACGATTTCTGCATCAGGAGCCACCGCACGCATCTGTGCGCAGAACACTGTTGCACGATCAATTGATGCTTGTGTGGTTTGTGCATATGCAGGGTACGTCAAGTACTTACCCATCTCAGGGAAGTCAAGATTGTCACCAACACAAATAACTGTGTCAGGATTCATCTCTTCAATGATCTTGAGTGCAACATCAAGTGCCTTCTCATCATGCGTTGGTTCTAGTGTGCCGTCACGACCACGGTAGTAACCAATCTGAATGTCAGGAACAACAACACATGTTTTGAATGTTGTTGGCTTCTTTACTTTTGCCTTTGGAGTTGGCATCTTGATTGCAGGACCTTGTGTAACCACAGGCCACTCTGGACCAGTTTCCCACTTAGGAGAAAACTGAATTGCGGCGAGGTCATGAATATGCGCTTCACCGTCTGAGTCTTTTGACATTGCTTGATACAACTTGACACGCTTGATATCACCAATCTCGTTGATATCAATGTTCTTGCTTTCAAGCATTTCAACTAACTTGCCAAGCAACTTAGTCTTATCTTGTGGTGCTGTTGTTAATGCTTTGGCTAATTCACTCATTGTGCATCTCCTTGGTAACAGCAACACTCTTTATTGACGTGACGCTGGATTGTACTTATACTCACGTTGTAACCATGTTGGCGCATAACTTTTGTAAGCCATGATGCGCTGTACGTTTTGCTTTTACCTAAACCATTGTCTTCACGAATGAGATCAATGGCACGACTGATTGCTTCTTGTTCTTCAGAAGACATCTTGTCTGTTGTTCGGCTGAACTTACACGAGTCTGCCGAAAGGTTAGTTCGGGGAGACAGTAGGGCGTCCAGCAGAGTTGTTTTCTGCTCTTGTTGTTTCACAAATACCTAACCTTTTTCAATTCAGAATTACGGTCAGGAATATCCTATCACCCAATTCATGGGTGTGTCATGTATCACTTCTTATTGTCTAGGTGCCAATCAATGTGACTATCAAGACGGTCGGACACAGCCTGGACCTTGTCGCCCACGTTCTCAACACTACGTCTTACAGTTTTTAAATGAAGCATGACCATCCCGTGGTCATTGCGGTTCTCTTGACGGAGTTCTTTTATTTGTTTAATTCCTGCGCCGATGGCTCCAGCAAGAGTGGTAATCAGGGTGGCGATAATAAGTGCCCATGCGTCGGTCATGCTCGGTACGTCCGTAGGGATTTAAGTTGATTAATATTATTTGGATCAATAATTCCAGAATGAGACTGTGCAGACATGATGTTACGGAGAGATTCTCCTTTATCTTGCGCTTGTTTTCCTGCCCACCCAAGTGCTTGGGTAACTTCTCCTGGGGCGGATACGGATGTGCCACCAATATCAATTGTAAAGTGCTTTGTTCGCCCAGCACGTGTATTTGCTTCTTCTGCTAAGTAGTACCCCATATCTGCTCCAGTTTGATTGAATGGGTGCCTACCACTAGCCTTGGGTAATGCAGTTTCATTTTTAAAGAAATTCTCTGGTCTTAATATTTCTCCACCAACTGCTGAACGTAACTCAGGATCAAGTGCACTATGTAGTTGACCTGCATGGGTATCTATAACTCCGTGAGGAACATGCCATTCAGGGGTATCTTTACCCTTCAGTACTGATTGGTGTGCTTCAGGGTGTTGTTGTGCCCAAGCGTCACCGTGGGTATGCAACCCTAACCAATGAGTAACACCCTCACGATAAGTAGGGTTTGCATACTTTAAAGAATCTAATGTGTACGATCCAACTTTATGAGCACCACCTGATGTAGGAGCACCACCAAAAGATTCAAGAGGTTTGTCAAAATATTCAATTGCTCTTGCGCCTTTAGTAACTCCACCAGTTCCTAAATTACCAAAATCAGCCATTGCATCAGACAACGAACCTGGAAGGTCTATTTTAGAAGTACTAAACATATCTGAATATTTAGATTTACCCTCAGCCGTAACAGATGCACGATGATGAGACGCTAGTTTGGCTAATACGGGTGGAGAAAGTTCAGCAATTGAGTGAACACCACTACGTTTTAAATGGTGCGTTGGGTCTTTAATAGACGCATTTATTTGACGAGCGTTTTCATCTGAAAAGTTAACAGATCCATGATGTCCATAGGCTCTGATAAAAGACAGTCCCGCTCCTGCTTGAGTTTCTGTTTGAGGGTCGGTCATCGGACTCAACTGAGGGGTTGCAATTAAAGAAGAAACTACGTGATTATGACGATCATTGATACCCATACCTCGTGCATGGGCGCTAGCGGCACCAGATGTCAAATCAAATTTATGTGCATAAAATAAACCAGCCTCTGGAAGGATCAGACGACCTTGTTCCCGTGATGCAATGCGAGCCGCTTCTACTGGCATACGTGCGGCGCTTACCACAGCATTTACAGAGCGAGTAAGACTTGTTTCAACTGGCTTACCTCGCATCATGGAGTGGGCTTCTTGTAAACGGTTTACTACCCCTAATGCTTGTTTTTTCTTTGCAGGGTCAGCATTTCCACTTGCTACTCTTTTTTGTGCTTCTATTTCAGAAGAAATACGAGCAGGTAAGTTGATACCAAAATCAACAAGTCCTTTTTTTGCTTCCTCTTGTCGTTGTGGACTAGTTGTCCTAAAGTTCCCACCACGGCGAGGGTTTTGACCTCCAACAAACGTTGGTGAATAGGATGGATCATCTTTTCTACGAACCATCAGATGCCGTCCTCATTTTCAGGGTTAGCCTTTACGTACGCCGAAATACCCGACTGACGTCGGCGCATAGGATCTTGTGGGCGGTGGTTCATACGAACACCTGTAGATACTCTATTTAAATTTGAACGCATAGGTTTAAAGAGATCAAGGGCATCTTGGTAGCCAACACCTAAACCTGACATGTTGCGCTTCATGTCAATGCCACCTTTAGGACCTGGGGCGGTACCTACGTAAGGGTTGCGGTCATTAGTCCCGTAGTCAACACGACGGTACTGTTGCTGTGTTTCGTGGAAATGCTGTCTACGGGACCTCATTGCTCCCGTAAAGAAACCAGCCCCAGCGTAAACTTGACCAATCGCTATCCCCGACTGGGTATTAGTAAGGGGAGTCGTTGGACTCCCCTCACCATTAACAGCGCTGTCAGTTGTGCTGGCGCCTGCATCGGCGCCGCCTTCCATAACTAGTCGTTAACGACTGTTGGGTTCATGCGGTTCATGTGACCGCCGCTGTTGTACTCGTATTCAAACGATGGCATACCATCGCCTGCCATTGAGCCTTGAACGAACTCTGAAAGAACCGCAGGTGCTTCAATCCATGAAGACGAACCTACGTGAGCACGCTCACGCATGGTCTCCTCAGGATACTTGTAAAACATCTCTGGGTTGTTGTGGTTCTGACGACCTGGAGCCGATGTTGGGTCAAAGTATGCACCACGAGCAAAGTCGTTTGGTACATCTGTGTCTGTTGCTACGCCTTCTTCAAAGCGCAACGGTCCACGGTTTCCTGGAATGCTTGGTGCCATTGAACGTTCAAAAACGTTCGGTGAGCGCTCTGGGAATTGTGGTGCTGGTGATACGTTCACGTAAGCCTCCGTAATAGGGGTTTTTAACTTGTAACTAGATTACCATCAATTAAAGAATGGATTTTCTGCTACCTGTATTTGGGGCAAAGTGTCGTGCATGGACATAAAGCAGGCAATAGCCAGAGAGTCGGGGTAGTCGTCAAAGGCACCCTTTTCATCAGGGGCTTCTGCCAGCATATATGGACCACGGTAGGTCTTTTCTAGGTCGCTCATCTGCTGATTAAAACGCTTCCATACACGGTTACGGCGAGCCTTGGAGTGACCTGGAATTATTAATTGGTCTCTCTGAATCAATTCTGTTAGGTGCACCCAACGCTCGTGCTGGGCTTTAGCATCTGAGGAGATAGGGATGACCTCAATATCAGGGAGCAGGATCTGCATACGCTCGGCTACAGCGCCACCGACACCTTGAGAGTCAATCCCAATACGTAGAGGGTCGTAGTTACGTAGGAAGTCAATGATCTGGAAATACTGTGATTCCCATTCCTCGTTGTTGATCTCCAACCAGTTGAGGACACGGTGTTCATGGAACCCGAACGGATCTGGATGATCCCAGTCCACCCAGCAGACTGTCACTACGGTGGAGTCGTTAGAGCGGGCAACGTCAATACCAACCACCACAGGGGTGCGCCACCACTGTTTGATCAGCGCCATAGAAGGATCGTAGAGACGCTCTAGGCGTTCGTCTGTAACGAACATACCTCGGTCAAGCACCCACTTGTTGCAGTACGACATTTGGAATTCGTCTGAGTCTTCACCGATACGTAACTTCTCTTTAGCAATAAACTTTGCGTAATTAGCGTTGTACTTAGAAGCAACCTTCCAGTCATACTCAAAGTGACATGGTCGTGTTCTCTTACCATTGACCATACGCCGTTTGTTGTATTGGATCATCTTGTAGAAGTATGACTTGTTACGAGTTGCTGTTCCTGTCAGGCAAATGCTTCCGTTGTTAAACGCCAACATCGGCTTGATTGATTTGGCAATCATGTACTCGTCGGCTTCCTGAGCCTCGTCAATCATGACGAAGTGATAAGTCTTTGATTCAATCTTTGCTTTTGGGTTACAGGTTTGCATACGGCAAAGTGAGCCTGAGTGCTTCAAGGTAATGATGCGACCCTTACCACGAGCACCACCTGACGTGGCTTTGTCACCAATCTCGGGATCCAACAAGAACTCCATAGCGTGGTCGCTAGTTAGTTTGCTAACGATACGACTGAATACTGTGTCTGCTTGGTCTTCAACAGGAGCAAATACCCCACACCAAAAACCCTTTTCAAACTTCTCAAGCCACGTTGGATAGACTTTTGCCAACTTAGGCAAGATCACCATGAGTGATGCCATGACATTAGAAAGCACTTCGGACTTGCCAGACTGACGGGTAGCCACCACTGTCATTTCTTCACCGTCACCAAGGATGACGGACTCAATTAACCGATAGGCGATAGGAATCTGGTACGGGAACAACTCCACGTCGCAGAACTCCTCGGTAAACACAATAATGCGTTTAACCAATTCGTCTACGAACTCGGCTGAGGTTTCGTCCAGTTCTTCGGCTACGTCCTCGGCTAAGAGGTTTTCGTCTAATTCGTCGTCTGTAAGCACAGTTCTATAGTAGATGAATTAGTAGTCGCTGTTATCAAACTTCAGTTGTAGTTGCGATTCGTCGTTGTAGATAGGGCGACGTGGGCGCAATTCTGAGATCAAAGCGGCTGAATCCTCAATAATCATGATGAGGGTTTTGATGTCAATAAGGACGGTTTCAGGGTCTTCAGCCGACTGCTGAAACACCTTTGGTGAGTACGACTCGGTGACCAAGAAAAGGTCATGCACGGCGTTGATTAGGCGACGCTTATCACTTGCTTCAATGTTTGATAGTACAGGTTTTGCTGATGTGTTTGACATAGAGTTTGATAGTACCATCGTTATTTCTTAGCGTCAACCCTGTTCTGCAACTCTTGCCATATATCAGTCAATACTTCAATAGCATCCTTGACCTCAACCTCAGGACCATCGTGGTAGCGCCAACGATCAAAAGAAGCACCCAACATCATGACGCTGGTATCAAACCATTGCAACAATGATGCTCGGTCTAGGTTCTGTAAACGCTTAGGTACTTCCCTCTTAGCAGGTTCTTCTTTTTTAAAAAATACCATCACCAAAGTCCAATCTCTTGTGCAGGTATGTCTAATTCACGACCACCTATTGCTTGTAAAATACCATCTGTTTCATCTGTTATTTGGGCACGCTTACACAAGCCAAATTGAAGTGTGTACTTGCGTGTACGCAACTGAATACCTTTACCGTGCCTCCATGGGGCATCTAGTTCTTTCATAATCCCAATACACACTAATGGTGTATTCAGGTTTGCAAAGTCTCTAGTAATCCAATAAAACGGTCCAATACCATGGACTATATTCATTTTGTTCTCTTATTCGTTAAAGAAAATTGTCTCATTACCCATGGCTTCGCCATAGTTAAAGTTGTTTAGTACAGCGTTAATATAGCGCCCTTTTGACTGAGCATTCGCAAATGATTGAAAAATGTGTTCAGGAACGTTCATGTACTTGTACTTAGCACCTGCACCACCTTGTTTTTTAGGCCAGAACTCAACAAACAAAGTTCCCGTATATCCAATGGCTCCAGGGGTACCGTCCAAGGCTACGAATCTAAATGATTTAACACGGCTACTTTCACCAGGACCGTGAGAGTACGTGGTGTTTGGATCCCACTCAATGTAGGTTTGTTGAGTAGTTGTGAACGTTTTGTCATTTGCTTTTTGACGGGCACGTTCTTCGTCAATGGCATATTGACCTGTGTAATAGTTTAAACCTTCAGCAATCCGTGCTCGTGCTGAACTACTTAAACCCGATTTAGGTCTTGGTGCCATAAGGCTCTATATTACGCTTGTGGAGGAAGCGTTGCCTCGTAGTCAAGGACTGCCTGTGGCATTGCCTTGCCTTCGGTGAAACGGATGTGCCAACTTTCAGCCCCTGGCATGTCCACTACTTCGTGGCTGAAGCCGAACTTCTGTTCATTAGCCAAGAGCCAGTCAAGGATCTTCTTGTTGCCCGTGTTAGCAATGTCAATTGCAATACCGAGCATGTGACGTGAGCAAGTCTTAGCGTCATCGTTAGGAGCCGCTAGAGGAGCGTTGCCCTTCTTCAGGTACCACTTCACACCGTTCCAAGTGCGGGTTGAGGCTCCTTCAATAGGCTCCTTCTGGTAACGGGTAAGGAATCCTTTGGTCTGGGTCTCAATACTGCGGAATGTGTCCCCTGCGGAAGTCGGAGCCAACTTGACACCGTCTGCGGCGGCGGCGGCTTTCATGGCTTCAAAAGCACGAGCGGCGCAATGGTGCATCTGACCACCCACCGACAACTTGCGAAGCATCGCAGGCTTGATGTCTGAAGGCTTCTTGCCTTCAAGGTGCTCACAGAATTTGATAGGTACTACGGGCCAAGGCATCTTTGTCATGGCACCATTTTACCCTATCTACGACTGGTGCTCCTGAGCCTTAATGGCTTGGAAAGGACCCCAGTGGTGGTTTAAAAAGACCATAAATGCAGACATGGCATTAACGTACCCGTAGAGGGTGGTAGGGGGATACTGGATATTGTCTGAGAAGGCTTCAATAATCTCATCGGTGGTCTCAGTTAAAGATTCAATAATGTGCTTTTTTAGGGCATCCGCAAAGTCTGAGTTGTCCTCATCGGACATGATGTCTATCAGAGCAGGGGCATCTTGAAGAGTTACGTAGGAATCCTTGTACTGAATAACAGGACCCAATGAGGTCTTAATGATCTTGTATGACATTTGTCACCACTTTCCTAAAGGGCAAGTCTGCGCTTTAATTAACGTTTTTACCTTCATAAAACAACCACATTCCTTACAGGTGAATGTGGGCTTAAACAGTCTAGGGCATTCCTCACAGATCTTAAGGCGCTCTTCTCGGTCTTTTATTTCCATTTAAACACGACCCACTGGTACAAACTCTTGGCTTGCTTGAATAGCACGGATGTCAGGAACAAGATCATGTTTTACGTTGTCAGCAGGTCCATGTCCGTACCACATCAAGTATGCGTAACGAACACCAGCAGTTACAGGAGTAACTTCATGACAGCCTGTAAATGAGGATGGGTACACGAGCAATGAACCACTATTTGGTTTTGTTGTAATACCCCAGGGTTTGTAGTGTATTGCTCCTCCCTCATAACTATCATTCAACATTAGTCCGCATGTAAGGATGTTTTGTATTGGGAATGTATTAATTGCGGTAACACCATCATCTGCGTAAGCAATATTGCAGTCTGCGTGTGGTCCAATAGATTGTCCATTTTCGTACTTGATTATGTAACCTTGAGTAAACCATCTAAGTGTTTGAGTGAGTATTGGAAACAGTTTTATGTATTCCTTAACACAACTATGGACAGCGTCATTCATTGTTTTAATAAACTGTTGGTCTTCATCGGGTAGTTTGTGTAGTTCAATGAACCTTTGTGGAGCCATCATTGCTTCAATCTCACTAAAAGTGTATTGATGATCACCTACATTTAGTTGGTTTAATCTTTCAAAAAACCCTGACATGTAGTCATTGTCTATGTTGATTACATTGTCATATCTAACAATTGCGTTTCCTAAGTGCGTTGCTATCATGTGTTTAAACCTCTAACTAATGCCCAACCATGGAAATCTACATCTGCACCTACACGTTCCATGTACTTATAAAAGTCGTCTCTAAGCGTTGGCATGTATACGTTTGTAGACGTTTTAGCAAGTTCAGGGTTTTCTAAAGGATCAACTATATGCTCATTCACGTCGCTATTTGGTGATCCGTGTGAGTACCAGCCTAAGTAGGAGTACCTACTTCCTTCTATAATTGGGGTAATTTCATGAGCACCCATATAGTTAGAAGGGAACATCAAAATATCACCTTCATTTGGGATGTAGTCTATTTTTAAATAATTAAAGTAATGATGACCACCAGTAAAGTTATCGTTTAGATACACAACCGCTGTGACGGTACTTTTAGTTGCCAGTTGGTTTTTTGGCTGAGGGTAGCCGTATAGGTAATCAGCGCTTGTGTCCGAATGACTGCCTAAAAACTTACCCCCAAGAGTTGTGGAATAAGAAATGAGATGTCCTTTTACTTTCCACCAAACGTTCTTATAGGCAATAGGAAACTCCATAAAATACTTTAATAAGTACTTATCCTTTGAGTCTTCAACAAATTCAAGAAACTTACGTACCTCAAGATCCTCTGTTTGATGGATGTTTGCACCTCTGCGTGGCATCATGTCCACGCCTTCTGCGTCAAAGATATATCCGCTCTTATTAGAGAATGCAGGCTTACCTGTTTCTGGGTGGATAATTGGGGTGTACATTTCGTTTCGCTCTTTGGAGATTTGCTTTTCCGCAAATTCAATAACCCAATCAGAGTCAAAAGATATGGCGTTTCTAAAGAGGATTACGCCACCACCTAAATGTTCCTGCGGTACATCATTAAATTCCATTTTTGGACTTTTCACGCATTACCTCCTCCTGTGTTCCGCTACTGGTTCCAACCCTATCAAAAGGTTCAGTAAGGTGATTAAATAGGTTGTCTCCATGCTTTTCTGTTATGTATCTTTTGTAATCATCAAACAAATCAGGCATCCATACCTGACCAGACATTACTAAAGGGAGACTGTCTGCTGGATTAATCCCGTGCGCAACATCTGGGGAACCGTGAGAGAAGTAAGAGATGTATGCATATCTTGCACCGTGTTTTATCTCTTTTACTTCATGTACTGCCATGTAATTAGAAGGAAAAAAGACGATGTCTCCAGATCTAGGCTTGTAGCGAATGTCTAGATATTTAAAGTCTAATTCTCCACCTACAAACTCGTACTTCTTAATGTCATTTACAGATTCTACAGAATCATTAAAGTATATGATGCACCCAACTACGTGTCTTGTGGCTAGTTGTAAATCTGGAATGGCACCTGGTTGGTAGTTAACGTCATTATCAGAGTGGTACCCCATCCCGTGAGATACCTTATATGCAACAACGTGACCTTGTTCTTTCCACCACAAAGATCCTAATATGAGTGGGAAGTGTTCCACATACCTAATAAGGCACTGATATACCTCTTCTTCACACTTTTCAAAGAATTTATAGGTGTCACTATCTTTATCTGTAGTAGCAAATCCCATAATACGGTTGACGTCATTAATTTTGTCTAATTCAAAACGATGACCAGAACGATTTACGGCATGTAGAGCCTTACCATCATCGTCATGGATTATGGTGAAGTCTTCGGCTACTACTTTTTCCTGTAGACCAGCAAGATAAGGTATGAGGAAATCGTGATCAATGTCAATGACATTCTTAAATACGATTACACCACTACCTAAGTTTTCTATCTCGTAATCTTTAATACTGTGGGCCATAGTTCTTGTGAGTCCTGTCGTTCCAGTCAAACATTGTTACTGCCGCATACTTAGTTCCTGAGGTTATTGGCTTTGCCGCATGAGCATAGATGTAGGTTGATGGGAAAATAACAATATCCCCAGCCCGTGGTTTGTACTTTAGATCAAGAAATGGAAACCAAAGTTCTCCACCCTCGTAGTCGTCATTTAAATACATGACAGAAGAGACCGTGCAGTTGTATGAGAAACCACTGTCTGCATGGACAGAAAAGTGCTGACCTGGCTTGTACCTGACATAGTTAATGGCTTCCATATATTCCATGTTCAGGTTGTACATGGCTTGGTAGTGATACATACACTGCTCAAGACCAGCAACAGTGTCATCGTAGATACTGCGAAGACCTTCAAACTGTGGTGGAAGGTGCTCTAGATGCGCTGGGCTTATCTTGCAGTCAACACAATCTCGGTATTCTGGCATCTTCTGTTGGTCACCAACAAGTGCTTCCATCCACATATATGGAGCAGTAGTGCTTTCCCCAATGACTTCTTCTAGCCTTCCAACAAGGTTTAGGTCTGGCTGGAGCATCCCGTGGTACACAAAGATACCTGCTCGTGGATCACCTAATGCTTGTGGTCGTAAATAACTACTCATAGTAAAAACCTCCAGTTTCTAAGGCTAACGGCTTGTTGTCCATGCTCCATACATTAACAATTAAAACACGACGTATGCCGTGGTCTACAGCAGTTGTGTTGTGCAGAGTGTGTCCAGCATCAAAGATAACGAGCCTGTTTGGTTTATGGGCAATACGTTCCCTTCTATCTATTGGGGACGCTAATGAATCTAGGTTTCCTCGCTCTAATGCAAAAAATGTCCCATCTTCAAGGCTGTACTCATGAAGTTCAAGAAACCCACCAGACACCGTTTCAAAATCTGGGTAATACACGCACCCTATAAGAGGACCACTAAAAACTTGAAACTCTTTATATAAGTGAGAGTCTTCATCAATATGTAAAGACAGGTACTGACCAGGTTTAAAGGTCTTTGTCCAGTACTCAAAACCACATACGTTTTCTTGTGGGATAGGTAAATTGTGTTCCCAAATATGCTGAATAATTTGCTTTTTGAGGGTATTTGCAGGTGAGCGCCACCAACCATCCCAGAACATATACGGAGAGTAATGCTTGGATTCTGGGTCATGGTATTCGTGAACACCGTAGTTGACCTGTGCTTTATCTCCCATGGATTCAGGGAAAAATGAAGTATCCGAACGTATTGCTTCCAGCAACACTTGGTCTGTTATGAAGTTGTCTAATACTTTCATTTCTTTGTTACAACTGTGAATCCGTAATGAAGGGGTACATGAAAAGTATATACAGAATCATCAAACTTAAGTTGTTCGTGTAGATCGTACATAGGATGGGCTGACGTTTCATTCTCATACAGAAATGACCAATCGGCTGTTCCACAGATTAAAAGGATCCCAGAACTCTCTAAAAGATTTGTGTATTGGGATACATCAGAGAAAGCCATGTCTATTTGGTTTGCCCATAGTTCAATCAGATCAAATTTAGATGAGGTTCCAGCAACAAGATCCTGCATTGACAGAACCTCATAATAAACTTGGGAGAATCTTTGGTTCACAGGTTTTACGCACTTCTCAAAGTAATCTAAGCGCAGATTATTGAGGATTGTAATCTTTGACTTAAATTGTTCAAAGCATTGAATAATCCGAACATGTGAGTAATCGGCGCCTGTGAACAAGACATTGTTTGGTTTCTTTATTTGATAAATGAGATCTTGGAATACTTGCGGGATTGCATAAACCTTCTGTTGTGCTTCTGTTAGGTCAGCCTTACTTTCCCACGGATAGATGTCCATATCCGTTCCGCCCGTAGCAATGTTTCGTTTATCAAACGTAAGAGTGTTGCTGTACTCAGCCATTAATGTGGCTACATACTTGTAGTAAGCACCTGGAAAGTCTGATGGTGTACTGGGGGTACTGGAGAAAACATCTGCTAAATGGGCTTGATTGTAATTAACGTCCATTGAGTACCTGCATCTTGTGATAAGCCCTGCGTATTTGTCTAGTTAGGGCTATGTTCTTTCTTTTTATGTAGGTCATGCTGGCGGTGTCTTTATTGTCTGGACTGTACTTATATGTCTCACGTATCTTTTTAACCACGTCGTCTATAGTTAACGACCCAATTTCAGAGTCAGTAAACCCCAAATAGTACAGCGATGCCATGTATATGTCTTTGTTGTATTTGTAATCTAATTGAGGGTCATATAGATATGAGACGAGTACACAACTGGTGTCTGTTGGGGAATCCCAATCTATACGTTTACCTAAAGGTATTTGAGACACGGGCGGTCCATACATATGGCAGGATACCGCTGACCCGTCTGCTGTTTCCCATGCTTGTGTTTTGGTATTCCAAATTACGGAAGAGGTGTCCAAGGATTCAAGATCTACGGGATCTATGCCTAATCGCTTTTCAAACTCCACTGTCTTCTAACCTTCTATAAGCGCTTACTTCATTTAGTAAACAAAAGTAGGCGTCGTATAGTGGGGATTCAGGGCTTACTGGTATTTCGGTAAGAGCATACGCATCAATATCTAAGATTGCTTGAAGAGTCTCTATTGACCTCTTTAAATACAGTTTTGCCTGCTCTTTAGCAAAATCACCCATGGTTTCCTCTATATACGCTCATGTCGGGTATTTCTGTGACATTTGGGGTTATTGGTTTTAAATTAAAACTAACGGCAACTCTAGGGGTATCTGATTGGTGCATAGTCGTAAAGTGCGGAACGTAGGAATTAAAGAACACTATTTTACCAATTTCTGGTTTTATTATGGTCATTGATTCAATTCGGTTATATCCAAAAGAATGCAGTATTAGTTCTGCTGAACTGTCGTCAGAAGACGTGTAAATGACTCCACTCCAATACTCTTGAGGTTGCATATGTGTATTTGAGTGATGTGAGTGGTACCCCACTGACTCACCTTTATTTGTGGCAACTGCCCATATATCGGTAAGTGTTACGGGTAATGGAAGCACCTGATTTGCCAATACCTCAATAGCATTTTGCAACTTTTGACATTCGTCAGAATCTGGATATACACGGAACCCATATCCACTTGAGAACACTAGTTCCTGTTGTAAAACCTCAGATGTGACAGTTTCATAATCAATATCAGTAATACGGCAAACATGGGCATGTGTTGCCATCAACGTTATGAATTCATGCATATGGTTCATCTAATTTAGGCAACCCAGTAAAAGCGGGACCAATACGATTACCATCGGCGTCTAGACCAGTACGGATACCCTTTGTCCACGTCCACGGGTTTTCCATCTGGTTTTTCATCTTCATGTCGCCATACTTCTGGCGAGAAGCGACCAACTCAGGGTCACTCCAAAGTGAGTCAGTTTCAATAGTGACATCCTCTAACACGGTGTGGTCAAAGATGTTAAAGAACATAAAAGGCATACCAGCCTCAAACACAACTGGCTCATTAATCTTGTTGATCTTCCAGTTCATTTCAAACGGATCAGGCCACCAACTACTAGGGATGATTGCTGACAGAGGTTCTGCGCCATCTACAAAGAAGTTAGGAGACCCACCAATCCATGTGGAGTATGGCTCTTCAGTTCTAAATGAATAGCCAGTTCTAAATGACACCATACCTATGATGTTTCCACTAGCGACTACTTGATCCCCCATTGTCCCTCCGCTCAGTATCTTTGGCGGAGTATTAGAACCGTCCCACTTAACTACCACTTCTTGCTGTAGTTGTAGTTCCCATCCGTATACGTTGGCATAGGTCATTGGTAGGCACTGATAAGCGTGCTTATTGTAGGTATTATCCATCCAATCACGCTTGACTCTTGATTGTGTAACTGTTGGTGGAGTTTGTGCCGCTTTAAGCAGACTCAACTTGCTCATGTAGGAAACCCTCAATCGTTTTTGTAATATTTTGTAGTGCCAGTTTGGAGTCTATAGTTCTGTTACCTGAGTTATAACCAAGGTCAAGAAGGTCTGAATTACAATAGCGAACTACTTTTGTACCATCACGATTAATAATGAACTTCTCAAAGTTGCCTTGAATAGGGTCTGTTCCTTCTTGCATGACCTGATAAAAAGGATGTACAGGAAGACCTGTTTCTGAGTTTTCAACAATTGCCGCCATCTTAGAAAATGGTAAGTCTGTTTTGTACAGTTCTTTCATGTGCTCACGCATATGTACTGGACTAGCATTAGATTCTTTAAATGGTCCGTAAGCGTCGTCACAGAAGTCGGTACTTGGAATAGCGATTACTTCAAACCCAAGATCCTTATATTTGTCATACAAGTTTTGAATAGTTGTGTATTGGGATGAGTTAGCACATTCACCAGTCACATTGACAACCATCGTGACTTTTCCTTTATTCTTAGCAAGCATGTTTTCATCACTGTCTAAAGATTCTAAAGGGATGTCATACATAGAAATCGGGTATGTAATTGCTACGGACACCTGTTGCGGATCAATCTCTGTCATACAAACTCCTCTACGGAATAAAAGGCTGGAGTCGTATACCTCTCACCTTTAGTTATCATTTTAACGCCATGTAAGTAATGGATGTCTCCTGGATGCACCACGGCTAATCCTGGCTCTGGTTTTACACAAAGATCGTGCTCTGGGTAATACAATTCTCCGCCCTCAAAATCATCATTCCAGTAAAACAATGAATTTATATCGTATGTTGGGAACGGGTTTGGAGAACCATCATTCATCTGCTTATCGGCATGTGGGCGTTGTTCTATTCCAGGGAACCATCTAATGATGCATGGTGGACGTTTTAGCACATGGCATTTATACAAACTGTTTATTGTTTCTGCCATTTTGTCAATGTAATGGTCAATTAAGTTATAGATGTCTGGATTAATCCTTTTCAAAATAGTACTTGAACATTGCCTGTCATTCCAATAAGCGGCGTTGTATGTACATGTTCCATCTTCTGCGTATTCGTTTTCTTCTTTGTCATTTGCCCACTCGGTGATGGTTCTAGCAAAAGAAGCAATAGTTGTAACATCGTCTTTTTCAATGAAATTACGAAGAATATGTATGTTTTTTGGACTTTGTCCAAAATATCCAGGTGGTACTTTCCAGTATGGGGATTCCATACCCACACTATACCTACTTAAATGCAGGTGGAAAGAATGGTGGGAAGAACGGAGGAAACCAAGGTGGGAAATACGGAGGAAAGTACGGAGGGAAATATGGCGGGAAGTATGGTGGGAAGTATGGCGGAGCCACAGGTGTAACTGAGTTGGATGCGGCTGAAGCATCTGAGGTCACGCCACTTGATGAAACAGCAGTAACAGTGAATGTGTATGCTGTTCCGTTTGTTAAACCCGTGACAACGATTGGAGAAGAACTACCACTTGCAGTTACTCCTCCAGGACTTGAAGTCATGGTGTAAGTGACTGTACCTTTTCCAATATAAGTTGAGCCAGTAAATGTAATGCTGGCTTGAGCATTACCACCAGTTGCTGTACCTATAGTAGGTGTGGTTGGCTTTTTACCGCCAGAGTCCTTTGTTGCCGATGATGCCATGATTTACGCCGAAATATCTCCTACCAATACCCATGTATCGGTTGCTCGTTTGACGAGCGTAGCATATGACCACTGTGCTCGTAGTTTAAGTCCTGGAGTTCCGTTGATAGTTACGCCACTTGTAGCAACGACTGTGGTTTGACCAGCACCTGTTTGAAGGATGTTGATCTGGGTGCCCACAGGGAAGGCTACTGATGAGTTAAGAGGCACGGTCAAGTTATTTGCCGTTCCAACACCCATTTCAACCAACTTGCCCTTGTCCGCTAACACAAGTGTGTAAGAGGCGGTCTGGGCGTTGGTAACAACGTCACCAAGCAGGTTTGTACCTACTCCTGCGGTGCATGCAGTTAAATCAATGAAAGCACCACGGGTGTTTCCACCTTGTTCAAAAATACGCAGTTTATTCTGATAAACATCAATAGTTACACCAGTACCAGCAATTGAAGTGTTTGTTGCTGGTTTAGTAAGCAACATTTCTCCGCCCTCATCACCAGATGAATTTGAGAGTGTGAGTCCAGGGGATGCTGATGCTGTGATAGTAGAGGTTGCTACTGTTCCAGTAAAAGTTGGGTTTGCCGTTGGGGCGTAGTACGAACCATGTTGACCGTCAAGGAGGTCAGCATTTAAGTTAGTGACTGCGGTTGTGGACGCTACCGTTAGCGGAGCAGTGCCAGTTGCAACAGTGCTACTAAAAGTACGTCCTTCAACGTCTGCCGCCGCATATGAAGCGTGGGCAGTGTTAATCGGATTAGTTGGTTCAACGGTTAGTCCCTTAAAGAACTTCCACTTATGACCATCTGACGCATCACTAAAGATACCAGTATGTGCGTAAGTACCATCGTTATAGTTACCAGCAACACCAAGGTCTGGGTCTGTTACAGTACTTCCATCATTAAGATAAATCAATGGGTCTTCAATTGCCAAACTTGTTTGGTTTACTGTGGTAGTGGTACCCGTTACTTGAAGGTTTCCTCCAACAACTACGTTTCCAGTGGTTGTTACTTTTGCAAATGTAACTTCAGATGTGGTTCCAACTGCCTGACCAATCGCCACCGTAGGTGTGGCGCTTTCACCAGAGTTATTAGTCAATGTCACGCCAGTACCAGCAACAAGTGATGACACATAGTCACCAGTAGTGTCTGTACCTAATGCCACTGAGTTAGCGGCAATTGTTGCAGTAATTGAGGCATCCGCAGATCCATCAAAAGATGCTGTTCCTGTTACATCACCAGTTAATGCAATGTTACGTGCCGTTGCTAACTTGGTTGCTGTGGCGGCGTTACCTGTCGTTGACCCTGAACTACCTGTTACGTTACCCGTGACATTACCCGTCACGTTACCTGTCAGGTTTGCGGTTACTGTACCAAAACTAACATTTGAATCAGTATTAACTGCTTGACCGATCGCAACCGTTGGGGTAGCAGTTTCTCCACCGTTGTTGGTGAGGGTTACACCCGTACCTGCTACTAGTGATGATACATAATCACCAGACGTGTGTGTCCCTAGTGTTATAGCAACAGTACTGCTTTCTACGCCAGTAACACGCCCATAACCATCCCTAGTAACACTTGAAATAAATGTACTAGTAGCGGCACCAGATTGATCATTTTGAGTAATCGTCGGAAGGTCAATATTGTCTGCGTTAACAATAATACGGTCAGAACTTGCTGTAACAACATTCAAAGTGTTTCCAGTAACGGTAAGACCATTACCAGCATTAAATGATGCTGTACCTGTCCATTGAACAAACGTAATTTCATCAGTACCAATTACGTGAATACCACCAGTTCCTGTACCAGTTGATGAAATAGCAAATTGCTGGTAGTAATTGTTGGTACCCTCACGGACACCAACGCTTTCACCAATGGTGATCTGTCCAGCAACAGAACCATTCATATCTGACGCACGGGTGAGGATCCAGTGTGCGCTTCCACTTCCTTGTGCGGTTACGTCATAAACACCATTTTGCTTTGCATCAGCCTGGTTTTTAACCAAAATACGGTTTCCTGTAACGGCTTCCACACCGTCAACAGATAGGCGGGCATTAGACGATGATTCTAATTTTGCACCAATTCCTGTACCACCATCTTCGTCAGTAGTACCTGCGGTGTATGTAGGAGTGTTTGGAAGTACTGCGGCAGTTGCTAAACGTACTTGTTGGTGCCAGTGTTCTTCGGCAAGTCGTTCTTCAAGGAATGTTTCATCAATTGCCGCATAGGCAAGGCTATTCCAAGCCGTGGTACCGTCACCAATCTTATAGCGGTCATTGGTTGTGTTTAAACCAATTTCACCTTCTGCAAGTACTGTGTTAGCGGAAGACCAGTTAGTTCCCGTATCTCGTCTAAGTTGAATTCTTACTGACATTATGCAGATCCTCCGTCAAGGGCTGTTATTCCACCGTAATTTGATGTGGCGTTACCGCCATCTAAGTTACCACTACCGATGCTTGGTGCTTGGTTTACCCAAAGCGAGCCATCCCACGTAAGAACATCACCGAGCGTCTTACCGTTGGTTTTAACATCGTGAATTTCGTTTAATTCGTAACCGTTTTGGGTGGCTACGTAAATAATTCCATTATTTGTTGCACGGACAACAACACCAATAAACACTAAGTGGTCTGGGGCTACTGTTTTTGTTTTAGTGAACGCTCCGTTTTCTCCCAACCACAAAACATCACCAACGGAGTACCCCGTTGACAAGTCAATTCCGTCAACATAGCCACGAGTAATAATTGGACCATTTTGAGATGATGCAATATTTGCTCCAACGACACCAATGGTTTTAGAAGATGTGGTATCAGCCCCATTATCCGCACGTTTTACTGATGCGTGGTCACCTGTTCCACCATACAAATAAACGCACGTCCCTGTTGTAAGCGTGGTGGCTTCTGCGTTTTGTACATAGGAAACAACTGACGCATAGTTATTTACCCAGTTTGTGCCGTCATACGTAAGGCTTTGAAACTCTGTAGGACTAGTAATAACAACATCTGAAAGGTCATCAATAGAACCAACAGTGCTGGCTACACCTGGGGCGAACTTCGTTCCGTCAAACTTTAAAACTTGGTTAGTGGTTGCCCCTGTAGGGTCAATCTCAATACTGTCTACATACAGAGTAGGAGTTTTAAAAGTGTCGTCTGTTTTAAGAACGTTGGCAGAATCACGATAAAGGTTTACGTCTCCAGCGGAGGCACCTGAACCCCAGGTAAGGCGACCGCCTGCTTCAAGTTTTAGGCGAGCCTCGGTGTCTTGATCAACATAGACGGTTACAGCGTCAGAACTAGCAGACGTTAACTGCTTAACAGTAATAGGTACTGTGAATTTCTGTGCCACGACCTCAATCGCTTCCTATGTTGTGACCCCTCAAGGTCTATTTAATAATTAGCCTTGTACTACGATTACGTAGTCACCAGCAGTAATGGTTCCGTACATGGTGACGGTTACCGTGTTGCTGTTGGTGCGAACAGTATCACCGATTACGGTGTTTCCTGAAGACACTTCGTAAATCTGTACAGTTACATCACTTGTATTAAAGTTGTGAGTAACTGTGGTGGTTGACGTTCCACCACTGCTTGCGGCGCATGCTTGTTTAGCGGTGCGAGCAAGTGCAGGTGTGCTTGTGGTGCGTCCCGTTGATTCTGATGAAGCCGAAGCCAAGTTGGTGCGGGCACCCGATTCAGTAGAAGAACCAGTACCACCAGCGGTTACTGCAACGTCAGTCCCGTTCCATACACCCGTGGTGATGGTTCCCAAGGTGGTGATGCTTGACTGACCAACATAGGTTGATGCGATGTCTACAGAGTCAGCGTTAACCGTGATGCGGTCAGAGGTACCAACTACGTTAAGTACGTTGCCAGTTTTAGTGAGACCATCACCAGCAAGAATGGTTCCAGCAACTGAGAACAAAGCCCATGTAAGGCTTGTTACACCTACGTTGATAGTTCCGTTAGTGGTGAGAACCCAACCACTGTCTGCGTTGGTTGTACCTTCTTCAACAAAGGTAAATGCACCTGGGGTAACTTCTGCGTTGGAGTCAAAGTCGGTTGCACGAACAGCGGCACCCGATGCTTGTACAACGTAGATACCGTTTTCAGATGCAGTGCTCTGGTCTTTAACAAGAACACGGTCACCAGTTGCAAGAGTTACGGTGGTGTCAAGGGTATCACCGTTCTCAAGTTGGTTAGAAAGGTTAACAGGACCCGTTGTTGCGGCACGAACTGACTGCTTAACGTCAAGACCTGAACGAGCGGCGTCTACATAAGCCTTAGTTGCGGCATGGTCATCAGCAGTTGGCGTACCGAACTTAGCCTGACCGTTAGAGTCACGGATGACCAGTTTGCTTGCAGTAGCGTCCGAAGTGGCGTCTGCCAACTTTGAAAAGTCTGAAGCGGAAAGAAGACCTGCACTTGCCGAGGTGGCAAGGTTTGGCGTAATCGTAATTGCGCCGTTAGACTCGCTGATGGTAAGGGCATTAGACTGTGAACCAGCCGAGGTAACCCCAGTGATCATCTTTCGCCATGTTGAGGCAGTGGCATCATAAACTTTAATTACACCTTCAGTGCTGTTAAAGATCATCCGACCATCAAAGTTGCCCGTATTAGGGTCGGTGCCTACTACTTCAAACGTACCATTAAGCAGTTGATTCTGATTAAGGTCAATATTAGTTAGAAACTTCTGAGCCATTAAAATTCCTTACGTGAGGTAGGCATAGCCTGAGAACGCTGATGAAAAGTTTACTACAACTTGTGTGGTGGACACGTAGTTAATCTCCCCATAAACCACCGTTTTAGCGCTGTCAACAACCATCACTGATGGGTAACCGCCTAACGAATGGTTAATAGTCCAAGTTGTAGAAGCCGTTCCTTGCGTATGAACATGGCGTGAGGCTGATGGGTAAACAAGGTTTAAAACTTGGTTTGGCGCTGTACCTGTAATACTGGCGCTGGCATCACCAACGGTAACGGTACCAATAGTGAGTGTGTTTGGCGGACCAGCAACACCTGGGTCATGTACCTCAATAGTGTTTGTCTGCGGCTTGGTAACAGTTAGAGTTTTATATTTCCTATTTACTGTTACTGTCGTACAGTCGGTGGTCATACGGGAGGCGACGAGATAGCGGCTTCTACAATGACCGTTCCTGATGATAGGCAATCCCAGTCGCCAACCGAATCCTGAACAAATAAATCAAAATTGTAACTGCCTGCGGGAACGGTGTTCTTGTCCGAAACATGCATCTCCAATGTGGCACCTGATGCTGGGGCAAGGTAACCACGGCGGTTTCCGTCCAACGCAACGATGGTTGATTCTGAAGGAACGCTGGAATACCAACGCAAATCCAACACCGTTGTTCCTGAGGTGTCTTTTGCTTGCATATAAGCGTTTTGAACCGTGAGGATGTCCCCATCGGCATCTTTCCATGTAAAAGTGCGACGGTAGTCCACACGTTGCTTGAAGCGGATTTCCATTGCCTGTGAGTCCTCCCATGGAGTGATATTGTCAAGAGCCGATACAACGATTGTACCCCGTGCAACAGGTCGTTGAATATCATTAATAGTGGCAAGGACGTCGTATTCAAGTTCTCCCAAAGGAAGATCTTGTGTCTCTTCGGCGCTTAAAGAAAGCATGATGCCGTTTTCAGAAGTTAAATCTACGGTGATTTCTTTCTTAGACAAGCCTGTGGTCTGGATAAACGACCGAGCCTCTGTCGGCTTTACCTGTTTGTGGGTACGCCGATCTTTGACAATAATCAAACGCTCCCATGGCAACCCACGGGTAATGCTGTAATTTACGGTGTGGGCACTATGGGTCATGTTATAAGTTTACTCTACGGAGTCGTCACCTTTTAGAAGGGCGCCAGCAAGGTGCACAAAGAGGGATGCTATGGTGATCCAGATGCCCCATTTCAGTGTCTGTCCACTGAGGGTAATCAAGACCATGCCCGTACCTCCCAGAGTCCAGGCTAGGCCATGCAGTTCATCAATAAGTTTCTTCACGTTGCTCCTAAAGCGTAAGATTTAAACTATTGATTGACGTCTAGAGACGACTGGTGCAGGTAATATAAATGATACCGTAGTGGCGGCTACGACGACACGGCGAGCACCCACAGAAATCGTTGAGTCCGTCGGCACGTATTCGTCAAAACCTCCCTCAAATACGTTAATTTCTTCCTCAAAGGCTTCTTTTACTTCCGTTGGTGCTTCCAAAAGTGCGTCAACAATTGCGGCGGCTTCTTCTCCTGTAAGTTCTCCAGTGTCAATAGAAGCAAACACTTCAGTTGCTTGGTCACCTGTAATGCTTTCCAAAACTGCGGCGCTGGTAGCAAGTTGAGTTGCTTGGTCACTAGAGATGTCTGTAGCCAAGATAGTGTCCACAACCTCTTGTACTTGTTCCTCAGTAACGTTGTCTGATTCTAAAATGTCCAGAACTTCGTCCAGAACTTCTGGGGTAATTTCCGTGAGGTTGTCTAAATTTTCTACCACGGCATCCACAATCTCTTGAACTTGCTCTTCTGAGATGTTGTCTGAGTTAAGAGCATCCACAACAGCGGACAAAACCTCTGGCGTGATCTCTTCAATAGTGGTTAGTTCCTCAACCACAGCGTTTATTTCTTCTTCTGTCAATGGCTCTAAATTTGGCTCTAAATTTGGCTCTAAATTTGACTCTACCGTTGTGGTTGTAGTTTCTTCCACGGTAGTCTCAGGGGATGCTTCAGTTGTTGTGGTCTCTGGTTCAGTTGTCGTGGTTGTTTCTTCGGGAAGCGTCTCTTCTGGCATGGCTTCCTCTACTGTTGTCGTTGTGGTCCCTGTCGGCACTTCAACGATCGGTTCAGGAACGGGAGGCAATGTAGATGTTGTGGTTGTTGTCGTTGTCGTTGATTCTTGTGGGGCTTCTGTTGTTGTCGTGGTCTGAGGCACTGTCGTCGTGGTACTGGAAGTGGAAGAAGTCGTTGTCGTCTGAGGCGTAGCCGAGACCGTGTATGTTTCAATTGTTGATGAGTAGACACCTAACGTGTCATTATCTGCTCTTACCCTAAATTGATAGGTAGTACCGTTAGTTAAGTTATATACAGTTGCTGAAGTGGTCAAAGATGCTATGGCGTAACTTGTCTGCCAGTTATCTGAACTAAAGAACACCGCATAACGCTCAACTTCTGCGTATTCACTACCACCTTCTGGTGCATCCCATGTCAAAGAGACACTCCCATCAGAAGCCACAGCCTGAAGGTTTGTTGGAGTACGCATACCTAATGGTGGAAGAGTCGTTGTAGTACTTGTACTTGTGGTCGTACTTGACGTAGTTGTGGTGCTACTAGTAGTGGTTGTAGTTGATGTGGTAGTTGATGTGGTAGTTGTAATCTCTGGAGCATTTGATGGAGCAATATTTACGTCAATAACGTATGAAGTCCCATACCAACGGTTAGGATCACCACAACAAACACCTGTTCGTAATCGGTATGTTCCAGCATCAAGGTTTCTTGAAATGTATGAGTCAAGTCCAAACCAATCATCATTTGCGTCTAAAACCATGTTGTTTGAGTCGTAGAGCCACAACATTGAGTCAATACCGTATTGTTGTGCGTATGTGCGGACAGTAAATAATTGTGGTTCTTCTAGGGTAAAGAAATAATCCTCAGCACCTGTAGTGGTAAAAGAATCAGCATTAGCGGTAGATACACTGACTGGAGAAATCCAAGCAAAAAGGGCTACAGGGAAATAAATCCAAAAGCCTTTACGAAACCTCATGCCCCTCCTTAGACACGAAAGACGGGCCGCCCGCAGGCAACCCGCCCTCGTTGAGTCTCGGTAATACATTGTACTACATTTTTAACAATGTACTCGTGGAATAGAATAGAAAACACTTAATATACCCCTTCACAGCAGGCGTCTCTGGACCCGCACTCAGGGCAACGGTAGTGAGCATGCTCTGGGCGCATACGAGCGCCACACCGAACACACTGCTCGCTACAGTCGGTTACTTCAGTACTTGGAGTTTGACTTCCCATGCACCTGTCCCTACAGACCGAATGTTTAATAAAACAGACGACTTGTAGCCATGTGCCTTGGCAAGACGCATTGCTTGATCAATGGCATCCTGCATTCCAGGCGTATGAATCGGATAGGTCACAATCACATGTATAGTTTACATCAATGAAACTCTTAAATGCAGGGTGCGGCACCCACTATGCCGATGGTTGGGTAAACACCGACGTATGGCAGAACCATGAAACACGTCCCGATGTACTTCTTAAACCAAGTGAACCATATCCATTTGAAGACAACACATTTGATGCTGTACTGATGAGTCACGTGTTAGAACATATTGCGTGGGCAGAAGTTCCTGCATTCCTCAAAGACATGTCACGTGTTGCTAAACCAGGTGCACCAATGTTAATTGTGTGTCCTGATGCGTATAAATCAATCAAGATGTGGCATGAAGGACGATTACCATGGTGGTTGGTTGAAGCAGTGTTAGAACACCAACACATGAAACCAGAAGATCTTGGTGACAACCCATGGTGGGATAACGCACCACATCACTGGAACGCTCATGAAAAGCGTGTAGAAACGTTACTTAAAGATCTTAAGTTTGTAGACGTAGAAAATGTCATCAACGATATGCCTAAAGGTGACTCGTGGGTAGATAAGTACATCCCAGAGTTAACGTGGCATACGATTGGTAAAGACGATTGGCAGTTAGCCTTTCGCTTTAAGAATAAAGATTAATTATTCTTCGTCGTCAGGGATTCCGTTACCGTCTTTATCTTCAGTGTTACGCCCTGTGGAGATCATTAGACCTGCCAACGTACCCGTGATAAAGGTCGCAATAGAAGAAAGAACACTAAAAAACATCTTGTCGTTTTCTGCTTGAGCGCCGATTGGTTGTGTTACAAACACCAAAGCGTAAATAACACCTACGGTGGTGAGTGTCAACACGGTTGCAAGCACACAGCCAACAACAAACTTAAGGCGTGCATCTAGTTCTGCTGGGGTAAGTCGTTGTTTCATGGGGCAACTGTCTCCTCGGTAGGAACGGTGTCAACTACAACGTCTGCGGTAGGGGCACCTGTGGCTGGGTCAAATCCGAGCAATACGTCTGGGCATGCTCCGTCTACTTCACACGCTGGTCGCTGACATGCAGGAGTTTCCCAGTTTTCTGGATCTTGGCACTCATAACGGTAATGCCCGTCGTAACCACAACTCGCAAGCATAAGGGCGGAGATGAAAAGTAGTTTCTTCATCTACCGATTATAGATGATTAGACCTTGGAGCGCCTTTTGAAGTCTTGGTGCATCAGATAACCACGGTGGTCACGGTATTTATCTTCACGGATAGGGGCAATGTGACCATGTTCGTCTACAGCACGCATCAGACGACGGTGAAAAGAACGGACAGCAAGAATAATGGCGGCGGCGATAATAAAGGTAGTCATAAGGGGTTTAAGTATAACCGATTTAGTCATAAATCATCCTCCATTGGAGTAGAAGCCACGACCGACCAGATTGACCGCTGGAGAGAAGTAGACAGGTCGTAACTGCTCACCGCAGTCTGGGCAGTTGATTACTTTTTGTTCGTCATAAATACTGCGGGTTTCTTCATGACGGTGGTCATTCCCGCATTTGTAAGCATAGGTTGGCATGTCAGTAGTCTAGCGCTTGTAGCGGGCGCCTTTTTTACCAAGGTTTACACGACCCAGATTTGCAGATACGTCTTCACCCGTTTCTGGATCAGTCATTGAACCTGGGCGGATCTTTAAAGGGTTACCGCCACGCATGTTGGGACCAACAATTCCTCTAACAAAAGTGTTACGGGTCTTAGCACCTGTTGGACTTTCTAAATGCTTTTTAAGTTCACGAGCATCTACTGCCATACTGGCACTTTCTAACGATATGTTTCGGCTATGTCCAATAAGACGGCGGGAGTTGTCAAGAACGCTGTAGATAGGTTCACCCAATGCCTTCATAGCAGGGGTGTGCATGTGTACATTGACAGTTGTTCCTCTAAGACCAACCATAGATTCAGGACTGATAATACGAACAGGTGTTCCACGAACAATGTGTTCTTCGGAAAACTGCACGCTATTTAGTTTCCGTCTGCCCATTATTCAATCCCTGGAAGTTTCATTTGTTCCCCTTGCATAGCAGGGCGTTTCTTACGCTTATCAAAGCCAGCAAGTTTATAGGCTGTTTGCCTACCTTCAGCAATAGTTTGATTTGACAAACGTTCAGCGTTACTAAAATCAAGGTGTTCTGGACGATGAGCCATACTCCACTTAGTGTCATCGGGACGCATTATTGTTTGTCTACCTGATTCATTATATGAAGATCCTTTAATAACTCCCTTTTCTATTCCTCTACGAGCCAACCTACTGCTATATTGCGTCATATTTTCAGGACTATGAAACTCTGCATCAGGGTGATCGTTTATAGCAATACCTATAAGTGTAGGTAAGGAACCACGCAATGTAGGGTGCATAAAAGCATTTTCAAATTGAACTTTACGTGGTTTGCTAGTAAATAATTCTGTAGGTACGGGAATATCTTTGCGAGTTTCCGCAGGAGCATTGTGGGCTAACGCCGTACGTAGTTTCTTTGTACGCTCAGGATCACGTGTTGCGATCATGTCATTTGTTGCTTTTTGATTTTTGTCCCACATGTAATGCTGACTAATTCCAGTGTCTAAAGTCTGTTGTGCATGTGGGTAATTAGGGTCGTGCGTGTTTGCTTTTAATCTTTCCATGTTTTCTGGATCAAAATCAAAATTAACAATAGTTTCAGCAGGTGATACTGTTTCCACTGCAATATGTCCATATGGTACGTGTGTTGGAGGTTTTTGACTCATTTCATCAAACTGGTTACCGTGAACCAACTTATCTCCAACAATAGAATACTTAGTGTCCCTACCACCGTACCAACTATTATCTTTCTTATAAAACTTAGCCATTAAACTTCAAAACCTGGCAACTGTGGTTGGTGATGCTGTACAGGTTTGTTGGGGTCACGGTCTTGGTATGCCTTGCGAGCCGCCCGACCTTCTTTTTCAAAACCTGACTCAGCAAGAGTTTTGCGGACATGCTCATGAGAATCATACAAATGACCAAGTAGAAGTTGATTAGCAACGTTTCTATCTTCTTTAGCCATTCCTGCAGACCATCCTTGCGTGGTTTTAGGACTGCGTTCTTGTACAAGGGCACTACGTGAAGGAGTTTGATTAAATACTGCTGGGTCTGGGTTTGCACTGGCGTGCGCACGCATGGCTGAGTACATTGCTCTGTCTGTGTTATTAGTGAACCCGCTGTAACCAGTTCGGTAACCACTTCTTTTATGAAAGTAACCTGCCCCGCCTTCGGTAAATAAGCGATCAGAGTATTCTGAATAGCGAGAATGGACGTCAGCGATGGCGTCAGCGACGGCTTCTTCGGCTGGATCTGACGCTCCCGATGTATTTCTTTGATTAAAACGATCATTTAAATTTTGGTCTAAATGATGACCCAGTTCATGAACCACCGTATTTCGGTTTAGTTTTGGCTCACCAACCTTTGTAACAACACGTGAAGGTACGGTGACTTCTTCTGTTACAGGGTTTGAAACACGATCACGTGTATGCCAAGTTGCTTCCAACATAGTGTAATTAACAGGATGCCTACCTTTGTATACAGCAAAGTCTTTAGTTTTAATGTTTGGATCAGTAACTTTTCCTTTTCCTGGGTACACATTCATAGAATAACCTTCAGGAAGGTTTGTAAAATCAAGATCTAATTTGCTATCTGCTTCTCTTTGTTGTTGTGCTTGTGGAGCAACTTTAAATTTAAATGGTTCACGGTATTTTGGATTAGGAATTTCTCTTGGCATATTTGGGTCATGATGTGGCTCATACGAATACCTATAATCAGGGTTACGAATGGTTTTATCTTCAACATAGCGGCGATAATCGGCACGCATGAATTGTTCGCCCTTAGGGCCAGTAATTGTGGCATGTTTTAACACGTCATCAATATGATTGTCGGACCCATACTGCTCCCATTTAACTTTTCCTGCTTGTGTTGTTAACTTAGGATTATTAACTGGTTCTGTAGTATCACCACCCACCGTACGTGTGATGGTATGTTCAGGGATTCTTTCATATGTGTTGCGCCGTTCTACAGGTAAGCGTATTACTCCACCACGACCTGTAATATGCCCACGAGACATGTCTGTGTTAACCACAGCCAAAACAGGATCTTCGGCAATATGCTTTTGAATAATGTGCGTAGGCATTGTAGAAGTATCTAAAGCGTTGGTATATAAGTCTGTGGCTGTTTTTGCGGCACGGGGATTCAATGGTGCTCGGCTGTTGCCTCCCATTGATGCTGTTCTTTTAACTTTTCCTGCACGTTCGGCGTATTTAACAGGGTCATCCATCCCCATACCTTTTTGAATGGCGGCAATACGTGTGGCGTGTGGAACAAGTGGGTCCTCACGCATACCTGTTCCTGTTTCAGGACTAAACAACATTCCTTGTGCGCTGTGCTTAGTTGCTTGCGTGTCTGCTTCCGCACCCGTTAACCTACGATCTATCTTGTAACGTTCTGGGCCTGAAGTCTCCCCCGTAGGATTAAGGATAGAGGCACGTGTCTCACCCTTATCGTCATGCCAATATGTATTTTCAAACTGTCGTCCAAGAGCCATACACTTAGTTTAGTTGATCTGAACGCTTCCTGAGAAAGACACACCTTCTAAATTAAAATTCACAAAGGGGTTTAGAGAGTACACAGTGCAACCAAACTTTTCTGCTAACCATCGCTTTAGCATGATTAATTGAGTGTTGTACAACTCCCAAGGGTTATCACCTGCAACATAAGCGCCGAAACGATCTCTGCCGTTCAACTTTCCACAATCTGCACCGACTAACACGATGTGTTTAGCGCCCATATAGGCGGCTAGGTGCATCGCTCCGTGAATACTGGAGGCACCAATCAACAAACCATCGGTCGGCGCATCCTTTCCATAGGGGTCAAAACTCGCTCCAGGCTGTCCCGTGTGCGTTTCAAACAGCACAATGTTGTCGGGGACGTCTCCGACCCACTCTTCAGCGTTTCCGTGCTGTTTTCGTGGTGTAAAAACGTAATTTGAACACTCTGACATCTCTAATGAGTCGGCGTGATAGTGCGAAAACGTGTAATAGTTCAATAAATTAAACGTTTTGCCGACAAAATTGACCCCAATGCACACTTTGTCATCAAAAAATGACGGTGTTAAGAAGTCTAACGAGCCACCAGAGCCTAAAACCCAGATAGTTTCACCTTTGTAGAGGTCTTTGAACGATTCTAGAGTAGGCATATGTAGATATTAGCCCCTTTCAACGAAAAATTATGTAGGGGTTACTTCATACTCCGACGGATTTGACCCATTTTGTAATCAGCAATGCCTGACTGAATGGTGTCCCAGTTCTTTTTAGCAAAATCAATGTGTTTTTGGTCTGCATCAGGCCACTCGTTCCACGAGTCACCGTTCTCTGGCGTCACAATAGACCATGCATCGTCTCCAGGACCGTTCACTGCCTCACGTGGGGCTTTAGCGATACGAAATGCTTTACCGTAATGTTGGTCCCAATTGATGGCTTCGTGTGCCGACATTACATTCCTGGAAGTTGTGGCTGATCAAACTTAGGTGCAGGTGCGGTTTCTTCTTTTCTAGGGCGCAACGTCTCTTTGAGGAACTGTTTACCTTTCATGACCTCAGAACGGGTCAATTCATAGGCGTCAACACCTAGTTTGTCCGTTGTGAACCTGTGTATGCTTCCCACCTGACGAGCATACGAATCAGGTTCTTTGGGGTCATCATCGGTTTCCATGTCAGGGTTGTCATAACTAGGCTTCAATAGTCCACGTTCATGAGCATTCTTAGCCAATTTGCTACTAAAGTTACTTAAACTGTCGGGCGCCACAATCTGAGCGTTCGGGTGATCTAGTTTGGCGAGTGCCATTACCGTCATCATGTGGGGACGGACACGCTTGTCGGCGTACATGAGGTTGACATGCAGTTCCTCAGGTCGGTGCGTGAACAACTCGGTCGCCCCCGACTTCATCGGGTGACCATCACTATCAAAGTTTGGTTGTTCTTTGGATGGTGTGTGGTACATGTTGGCGTACCCGTACGGATACTGAGGTTTGCCCCCTGCTCTGGCGGTCGCCGCCGCATCGGGGGTGTCATGGACAACCCCATACGAAGGGTAACTCACGCCGTCACCGTAACCTTTGTTTGGGTTTTTAAAGTAACGTGCCATTACTTCTTCCTACTTGGTCGCATATCGGGTGGGGTTTGTTGTGGTTTCCAGTTTTCTGGGTTGTTTTGTATATTTTTCATACGAGGTTTTTCAATACCTACTTTATCGTATGTTGTTGCTTCAGTAGTGTTTGCAGAATTGTCTTTTTCTATTTTGCGTAAATATCCTCTTTTGGGCAAAACAACGGCTGATTTAGCCTTATTGTTGTACTGCCTATACGTAAAGTCCACTACATATGGGCCGTGTGTAGTTCCTACCTCTACCGCCGAATGTCCTATCCCACGAGCATCATTGTTTAGCGATACTTGCTTAACGTGCTTTGGATTGAGTCCTGTGTGACCCAGGTGGCTACGTTCCACAAAATCTTCAGAACATTCGTAACATACGCCAGATTCATCACTAAAATCAGGATTTGACTCAGGATCGTTGCGGTTTGGGTTATCCCAATTGATAGCAACATTCTTTTTCTCATATCGGGTTGCTAATTGACGGAGTACCCAGGGATTTATAGACTCATGTGCAGACATTACTTCTTTCGTTCCTGTTTCTGTTTATGCTTTTCTAGCAGGTACTCAGGGTCACGCTTAGTGAACCCAGCGGCTTGGTGGATCTCTTGACGGGACACAGGCTCACCATCAACCCACACATAGTCATTGAACTGATTACCGAGATTGTTTTGAGCAGGCATTATCCCCAATCCTCACTACGTGGGTGCGGTCCATCCACAACGACACCTTTTGTTTTATGGATTACCGTTTCTGACTTGTCAGGGTCTCCATGGAATCCGTGGAACTGGTCTGGGTTGGTCTGGTACTCATTTTCATTTCTTGCAAATTTATGGGTAGTAGGGACTTTAACTACGAAAATGTGGTCTCCGTAGTCTTCGGCAACGTCACGGTCGCTAGAAAGAAATGACCCACTCTTAAATCCCTGTTTAGCAATAGCCTCAGCACCCTCTACACCTGTGCCGTGGTAAAACCTATAGAACTGTGGACCCGTAGGACGAGGCATCAGCGTGGTTTCTGTGAGTAGTGCTCACCTGCACGGTGCTGACGGATGGAGGTGACACCCTCTTTGTGAGTAGCCACATCTTCTAGAAGGTTGCCCTCAGGAGTGAACGTGCCACGGATACCGCCCATAGGGGTATGACCTAGTCCATAGCCGTCGGCGGCAACCCAACCTGCGTCTGATTCGGCTTCGCTGTACTTAGGGTACGGAGACAGCCCACGGTCAATGAGATCATCGTGTCGGATGAACCTCTCACCAGCGACGGTCATCTTGCCTCGCTTACCAACAGTTTTCAGCAGTTCATTGAATTGTTCAGGGTTAAGCGCCATAAAACAAGTATAGAGGGTTACTTTACTTCAAGTACATTCTCTGGAGGAATATGACCCCAGTGCATTGCTGAACCCGTCTGTCGCAAACTAGTCTTCCAGTCACTGGAATCGTCAGTACGTAGTTTAGACTCATCAAAATTTCTATTTACGCTTGTATGTACAGGATCCTCAAAGGAATTCCAGTCCACTTGCAGGTTTCTTGGGTTGACACGGACCTTTACGATTGCTGGGTCACCATGATTCCTGTTGGCATAGTGTTGAGCCAATTCATAGTCATGTGTTAAATAGACATTAGGTTTACCTGATCCTGTTTTAACACCTAGTCCATAATGCTTGATGTCTTGGGCATTCTTTTTTGACGTCCCATGATACATATGCATGTGAAACTGGTCGGGACTAAGAGCCATAAAACAAGTATAGGGCTATTTACGGTGTGGGTCCCAGAGTGGGTCATTTTTATCAACTTCCCATCCTTGAATGCTTTCTGTGGCTTCTTCTCCCTCATGTGAGGTTTCCACTTGTCTAATGACCTTATGACCACCATAATCAGGATTTTCACGACTTGGGTGTGGTTCTACCTCATAAACATTGCGACCATAGAGGGATGCGATGTTACGGCTTCGTGTTGTCCACCCACGGTCAATTGTCTCACCCTCTTTAAAGCGGTGGTCACTACCGTGGTAGAACGGTAAAAACTGTTGACTAAGGTGCTCCGATGATGCCATTCATTCAGTATAGGGCTATTTGGGCGAGGTGGGTGGTCCGTCGGATTTTTGAATGGGGCTATTTGGTAGTGGAGCGTTGGGTGGGGCCTGAAATCACCCCCCCGCCCCGCTCCGCTCCGCCCTTTAACCATGGGGGGTTATCCACAGGCTGGCTCCATGCCCTGTATGGCTTTGCCATGGTTATCCACAGGATGTCCACAGGGTTATGCACAGGGCTGTGGGTGTGCCACGTGGAACAATTGTTAGGGGCGCCTTACACGAGTGACGTTCGTCACATGTGTCGTTCGTCACACCAATGTTACAAGTTGATGACAATGTGCCCGAATGACTTGACAAATGGCAAATGCCCTCAGACGCACCACAATGCGTTCTCAGAGGAGCAGAGGCGTTTTGGCACCATGAGGCGGGCACAGGTACAAAGTACCCTCAGAGGGCGCCTCGTATCCCTAGGAATGGGGCTATAAGCCAAGCGGTGTATGGATCTGCGGGGTATGGGGTGGTGTATGACGTACTCCCTAACGCTCCCAGTTGCTATCCACCGCACCATCGCACCATTCCACGCACTGCACGCAACACAGCGCATCCTGAAGCGTCTCAGAGCATTCTCCAGCATTCATTGGCTACGTGCATTCTCTGCGTATTCCATGGCTCCACGTGGCTCTTCCAGTCTTCCCTCCTGTATCTCCTCCATCCGAGGGATGGCTGGTCGTTGGGGGCGCCCAATTCCAGCCCTAGATCCGCTCCAGCCCACGTGGGATATGGCTCGCAAGATTCTCAAAAATAAATCGCATTTGGTGGTTGACTCACGTACACCCATCCGCTACCCTCCATGCAGGAGTTGCGTTGCGGTACGGGGCGCAGGTTCCAGCGGTTCCTTGACAACTGAAGAGCGCCCGAATGCTTCGGCAAAAATGCACGCATGCATGTGGCACGTACCCGACTTCACATCGGCTGACCTCGTGCCTCGCAGAGATGGCTTCAACGGATCCATGCACGCCCGCCACGTGGGAATTGAACAACAGTCCCCCACGGCGCATTACTCAACGGCACACACCGTTCGCTGACTTCAGGGCACCTATTCCTCAGCGTCACGGGTCAATCTTCGGATGGCTCGTGGCGCTCATTGAGGGCTGGAGAATTCCCCCTGCTCCAGCCCTGAATGAGCGCACAACGCTCCGCTGGCAACCAGCCAGCGCAGTCCTGAGGAGGACACACCATGAAAATCACAGATGAGCAATTCAAGGATTACAGCAATTACTCCGAACTCGGACATGCGGTCATCAGCCCTGAGGCTGTTGCACTCCGCTTTGCTGGAATCTTGGCTGACATCGTCAAGCACAAGGCTTCATCGGCAAACATCGCACTGTGGAACTCAGTTCCCGAGATCAGCGCCGATGCCAAGCACTTTGACATCGTCAAAGACTTCAGCATCCGAGGTCACGACATCGGCTGGCACAATGACGCCGATCTCGGCGGTCAGGTCGGTGTTGTCACCGATGTGCGGGAGTTCCGCAAGCGTGACGGTCGTATTGCAGTTCAAGTGGAGATCGTGTTCTTCAATCACACGGTTCTCCGCAAAGACTCAGCACGGAAGCGCAAGTTGCAATTCATCAAGGGTGAGCAGATTGACACTTCGGTGCCTGCATATCTCACCAAGGGCTGACACAGCCTCCCCGCACGACTCGGTCGTGGGCTTCAATGCCGATGCGGGACTACTGGCACCCGCCAGTTACAACGACCTGAGGAGGTCACACCATGAAAAAAACAGCAACAACACTCACAGTCACCGTCCGACTGGATGCGGAAGAGTTCATGACCGCAATTCTTGGCTCGGGGTTCTTGGGATGGTCTTGGTGGAAGTCGCTCGGATACCTGAACGGCTACAGCGATGACAATTTGCCAACTGACCCGAGTGAGAAGTTCATATTGGCAAGTGTGGCGAATCCTGATCGCTACGATCGGGACACTTACCCAGCACCAGCCAGCATGAAAAGCGCCAAGTTGTCAATGAATGACATCGCCATGGCATACGGTGCGCTCGTGTCCCGTGGTTGGGATATCAACCACGAAGACCTTGACGCATGTGGTGCCGACAACATCATGCAGTACGCAGTGCTCGGTGACATCGTCTACGGGTGAGTGAGTTTCCCCCAGCG
>JACCDP011112872.1_pt1 | contig 95710 bp, 130 predicted proteins | sample 7445841 | NCBI WGS metagenome assembly JACCDP01 (sample SAMN15323441, study PRJNA562643) | freshwater metagenome | isolation source: river surface water | place: USA:Blue River Watershed | collected 2017-08-17
AGGGTGGGAAGTAAGGTGGGAAGAATGGTGGGAAATAGGGTGGGAAGTAAGGTGGGAAGAATGGTGGGAAGAATGGTGAAACAGTTGTTACTTGATTAGTGCTAGATCCTAGTGAAGTTCCATTATCGTTAACGTGATACAAAGTATAACTCTGCGCAGATCCACCATTTTCCGGCTCGGTCCATGGGTTGGTGGTCATAGTTACTGGATCCGGATTTGTAACTAAATCAGTTGATACAAAATAAGTACTAGTTATAGTTTTTCCACCATTAGCACCGTTTGTCCAAGAAATAATGTCTTGATCTGCAGTGGTAGAAGTTGCTGACGGATTCTGTGGTGCCTGTGGAACAGTTGTTACCGTTACTGCAGAAGCGCTTGTGGGATCTGAGTCTCCAGAACTGTTTGTTAGTACTACTTTGATTGTATAACTGGTATTGGAACTTAAAGATTCTACTGTTACCGAATACACTCCGTTACCGTTTGGAGTAGGTAAAGATCCGATGTCAAGAACATTGTCGCTGCTATCTTTTACAGAATAGCTTGTTGGAGCGGGAGAAAGGGCATTAACTGTCCACGTAACTGTCAATGCGCCATCGTCGTATGGTCGATTGGTTCCAACATCAGCAGATGTTACGTTTTCTGGCGCTAGTGGCTCTAAAAAGTCATTCTGTGAGGAAGACTTTCCGCCTGCTTCTTTCTTTGCCATTAGTTACTCTCTCTTAACTTTATGCTGTTAGGTCGCCGTAAACAATCCAGCTATCAGTTCCACGCTTCATTATAGTACAGCTTGACCACTGCGTTCTGAGCTTGTTTCCTGGGGTGTAATTCAAGGTAACTCCTACTGCATTTGCAATAGTTACCTGACCGGTTCCGGTCTGAAGGATGTCCATAGACGCCCCTACTGGCCAAGCCAAAGTAGAGTTGGTTGGAATTGTGAATGTCAGCGCAGAAGAGCTATTCATCTCGACTACGTTGTCTTTGTGGTCCAGGGTGTCTAATTCATAACTAGAAGTCTTCTCGGTAAAGTCTGTTAGGGACGGTACACCAGCTGAGGTTTGAATAGTGTTATCAGCAAAAACAACCGCATTGCTGGCTTTTATGTCTGCAACTGCAACATCTGCCAAGGCAAAGGTGTTGTGAGCGGTATCAATAAATACTGACTCGTCTGGTTCTGGCACATAACCGTCGAAGAACTTGAACACGCCGTCAGTAGCGTCGCGGAATAGACCGGCGTGAGCATAAGTATTGTCAGCATAGCGGCCGGCTGCCCATCCGAGGTCCGGGTTAAAGTGCACCTTACCGCGTGTAGTTCCACCACTTGTATAGGTGTCAGTCACCGTGCTGGCCACCGTGAATGTGTTGGTAGTTACTGCAATAATTTCATAGCCGTCGCCACTAATATCAAACGAGCTTGGAGTGGTGTTTGCTACGGTTACATAGTCAGAGACCTGGTATCCATGTGCTTCGGATGTGGTATAGACAACGTTAGTTCCATCTCCAACCGCGTTAGTTAGAGTAGCTGTACCTGCTTGGTTCAGGTAAATCATGTTGTCACGGAGCTTTAGATCATTAGCTGAGACGGTGGTAGTGGTTCCTTGAACAACTAAATTTCCAGTAATTGTTACATCAGCTGCTTCAAGCTCTCCAGTAAATACTGGGCCGGCTAGATCTGCTTTCAAATCTAATGCAGTTTGGACTGCATTAGATACTGGCTTATCTAAGTCAGAGGTGTTGTCAACATTTCCAAGTCCGACCATTGATGCCGTAATACCAGAAACTGTTCCAGTAAAGGTTGGGCTAGCAGTTGGTGCTTTAGCGTCTAGCTGAGTTTGAATTGCACCAGTTACGCCATCCAAATAACCAATTTCTAAATTAGATACTAAACCAATTGAAGTATTTGCAGTCAAAACTACGTTGCCAGTGAAAATAGCGCCATCTAATTTTGCATAAATGCTCTCTGCACTAGCTGTTGCTAGCTTTGCATCTAACTGAGACTGAATGTTTGAGCTAGCATTGTCTAAGTAGCTAAGTTCGGTGTAGCTAATGTCTCCTATGGTTACGGTATTTGGCAGGCTGACGTTGCCTGTAAATATTGGACCATCTAGCTGAGCATAGTCACTTAAAGTATTGGATAAGTCAGAGTCGGTAACCAGCTCTGCTGTATTAGAGATACCGTGAACGTTTGTTGTGGCATTAGCGTGAGTTTCAAAAGTTTCAGTATTTACTAAAAGTGCAGTGTTTGCAATACCATGAACATTTAAGGTATCCGCGTTATATTCATTTATGGCGTTAGTAATTTCTGAGCTTAACTGAGAAATCATGACTATGTTTGCAGTATTTGCAATGCCGTGAACATCGGTTGTATCACTATTGTGTGTTCCGACTGAGTTAGAGACGTAAACTTCAGTTGCATAGCCCACTAAGCTGTTTGCAATTGTGTTTGTCATCTGGTCTTGGAAAACTAGCTGAGTTGTGTCAGAGATTCCGTGAATTCCAGTAGTTAAATCACTAAACGCGTTAATTTGATCGGTTGCATAGGTTTCAGCATTTGTTTGTGCGTTTGCTATGTTGTTGGTTATTGTTGAGAAAAAGTCTGCATCATCGTTGATTGCAGCGGCTAGCTCGTTTAGAGTGTCTAGTGCTCCAGGGGCAAGATCAATTACGTTAGCAATGGCATTATCTACGTATGACTCGCTTACTGCTCCATAAGACAAAGCATTCCAGTTTTGAGACCCGTTACCGATCTTAAACTGTCCGGTGTCGGACTCATACCCGAGTTCTCCTGCTGCTAGGGTCGGATTTGCCGACGCCCACTCTGCGGCTGTTCCGCGTCTAAATTGAATTCTGACTGCCATTTTGTCTTAATTCCCTATCTTAGAAAGTAGACGGTCCGCCACCGTCATAGTTGATGTTGTATGAACTTGAAGCGTTTCCGCCGTCTACGTTAGTTATGTCACTAGCGGTCATTGAAATCCACTCAATTCCGTCATATGTGTACATTGAACCTAGGTCTGTACGGTAGAAGATGTCACCAGCTTCGGCAACAATAGGGTAGGCGTTACCCTGAGCAACGTTTATTGGCGTTAAAAACTTCTTTGCCATCTGCTGGTGACCTCTTTCTACCTCTTATATTTTACGATTATCCAGTTACCACTACTCGGTAAGCGTCTGCAGATACTGCAGAAGCAGATACCCACTGAATGGTTACTACGTTAGCACTGGTAATTACCACATCTGCCTCAACTAGAGCATTGTCTCCCAAATCACGCATCTGGACAGTTACGTCTGAGGTGTTTAGGCTGTGAGTTACTGTCCAAGTAATCACGTTGCTGGTTGGGTTTAGTAGGGTGTTGTTAGCTGCGTACTTGGTGGTTGCACCTAGGTTGGCGCGAGCGCCAGCTGCAGTAGTGGCTCCAGTACCACCGTTTTCGATGGCAACGGTTCCGTTTACATTCTCGGCGTTACCAGAGATATCTCCAGTAATAGATGATCCGGCAATAGTTGAAACTGTGGCTAAGCCATTAGTTCCATTACCAATTACGAATTCACCTTCAGGGAATGAGGTCTGTCCAGTACCACCATGAGCGACATCAATAGTGCTGCCTTCCCATGTACCAGTTGAAATTGTTCCAACGGTGGTAATGGAAGACTGACCGGCGTAATTTCCGGCAATTGCAACCGCTCCAGTAGCGACACTAATTCCGGTTCCCGCTACTACAGCTAGAGTTGATCCAGTCTTTGATAGACCATCGCCTGCAGTGATCTGGCCAGTTCCAGAGAACTGGGTCCAAGCAATTGCAGTGGTTCCAACTGTGATTGCACCATTCGTTGAAATTACCCAGCCAGAGTCAGCATTTGCTGTACCCTCTTCAACAAATGTGAAGGACCCGGCAGTTAGCTCGCCGTTTCCAGCATCATCTGCTCTGGTGAGGGTGTATGCAGGAGCAGATCCTCCAAGAACATAAATACCGTTTTCAGAAGCGGTGCTCTGGTTCTTGACAAGCAAGCGGTCACCAACATTTAGAGTTACTCCGTCATAAGTTGGGGTTGCAATGCCAGTCAGGTCGATGTTAGCAGTGGTAGCAGCACGAACCGAGTTCTTGATGTCAAGGCCCTGAGAAGCAGCCGCAATCTCGTCACGTAAGGTGCTTAGAACGGTGTTGTCTGCATCCTGGTAGTCCTGAGTCAGGCTGGAAACAACAGCGTTGTCTGCATCTTGGTAGGCGCTAGTCAGCGTATTGCTCAGAGCGTTGTCTGCAGCTTGGTATGCGCTGGTAAGTGAGTTACTCAGGGCATTGTCTGCAGCAACATATGCATTGCTTACATCTGAGATTTCCTGGTCAACATAGGAAACTGTTGCCATTGTCGAGGTGTTAGCAGTGATTGCACCAGTCGATGAGTTGTAGCTAATGGTGTTGTCGCCAGAGCTAATCGAAGTTCTAGCGCGTGAATCTGTGTAGTAAAGGTTAGTTGAACCTTCTTCGATGTCATCTGTGCTAAGACCGTCAACCAAGTTATTTGCATAAGTAGTAGCATTTGCATACGCATTTGCTGCCGATCCAGCTGCATCATATGCAGCAGCAGTGGCACTTAGAGCTCTTTGGTTGGTGAAGTATAGGTTGTTTGAGCCCTCAACTAAGTCATCAGTTGTAGAGTCTCCAACACCATTCTCGGCGGTGACACTGAGAGTGTTTCCAACATAAGTAATTTGGATGTTGGTCTTAGTGGCATTAGCCAGTAGGTCACCAGCAGCGTCCTTGGCCCTCTGGTCAGTGAAGTAAAGGTTTGAAGTACCCTCTTCAACTGCGTCAGTGTCAATTGCATCGACAGCCGTAGAAATTGCATTGTCTACGTAGAGCTTGGTAGCTGCATCCTGGTTAGACGTTGGGTCAACTAGGTTAGTGATCTTGTATGTGTTTGTAGCATCAAGATTTGCACCAAGAACAGTTCCGCTGCCCAGAGTTTTGTTGGTGAGAGTTTGAGTGTCAGAGGTTCCAACAACATTACCTGTCACACCATGAACGCCAGTAGTTAGGTCTGAGTGTGTGCTAATTGCATTGTCTACTGAGCTAACGGTTGCAACTACGTTGGTGTCAATTGCAAATTCAGTGCCGTCTAGGGTTAGACCGTTTCCAGCACTGTAAGTTCCAGCACCAGAGAACTGAGCCCAGGTGATGCCGTCGCTTCCTAGGGTTGTAACAACTTGCTCCTGTACCCAGCCGGTGCCACCGTATGTAGTACCACCAGTCACATAAACAAAGTCACCCGGATCGATTTCAGAAGCCGAGTTGTAGTCAGCTGCTCTGCTCCAAGCGCCTACAGCTGCAACATAGATACCATTTTCTGCACCGGTTGTTTGGTTCTTTACAAGAACGCGATCTCCAGCTACAAGGGTTACACCATCAACAGTGAGTAGCCCGCCAGTTGCTAGATTGATGTTTGCAGTAGTTGCTGCAACAACAGAAGCGTGAACATGTAGACCTTCAGCAACGGAATCTACGTAAGCCTTGGTCGCTGCGTCAGAAGCGTTTGTTGGTTCTGGTAGGTTGGTGAGAGTAAATCCATCAGCATCTACGTTGGCAGTAAATACGGTTCCGCTACCAAGAGACTTGTTAGTCAGCTCTTGAGCGTCTGAAGTTCCTACTACATCTCCAGATACTCCGTGGACTCCAGTGGTTAGAGCCGAGTGAGTGCTAACAGCATTAGATACGTCAGTCTGAGATGCAATTGCGGTGCTGTCAACTTCGAGCTGACCAGATCCGTCAATCTGGAGGCCGTAGCCAGTGTCTACAGAAAATACTCCAGTGCCCGAGATGTAATCGAGTCCATCTCCAGCAGAAACAGAGTCTCTAGCTCTCTGCTCGGTGAAGTAGAGGTTAGTTGTACCTTCAGTCAGATCGTCGGTGTCTGAGCCAGCAACACCATTTTCTGCAGTAATTACAAGGCCGTCTCCGTCACCAGTAATCGTGATGTTAGTAAGGGTGGCGCTGGTTAGAAGATTAGCGGCATCATCCTTAGCCCGCTCGGTGGTGTAATAAAGATTATTGCTGCCTTCTTCAATGTCATCAGTAGTTAGAAGATTGATAGCAGCGTTAATTGCCGAAGATAGATCTCCACCTTGCGCTAGGGTTAGCCACGCTGTGCCATTCCAATAGCGAAGGGTGTTGTCTCCGGTGTTGTAGTAAATCTGGCCAGCAACAGGATTAGCGGGCGCAGACGCCAGGTTTTGAATTCTGGCATTTAGAAGCTCGTTCTTATTAAGATTGAGCCCTGTTAGGAATTGCTTTGCCATTTATTTTTTCCTTAGGAGAGGTATGCTGTTCCGGAAATTGTTGCCGAAAAGCTAATTGTTAGGTTGTTAGCGTCATTATGTGTGATTGCGCCCTCGACTTCCTGTGCGGAAGAGTCGAAGATTGTTACCGACGGGTAGAAACCTAGACTGTGAGCAATGGTCCAGGTATTACTTGCGGAAATCTGATTGTGCGTATGTGATACATATGGGAGAAGCTCGCTGGCATCAATTCCCATATAAGGGAGGTTATCCCAGTCGGTGACTCCTGTACCAATTTTCATTTTGTTGGTATCTATTTCAATACCAATTTCTCCCCTGGCAAGGGTTGGATTTACTGATGTCCAGTTAGCTGCTGTGTCATTTCTAAGCTGTATCTGTACGGCCATTATTTATCCTAGAAAGTAGATGCGGATCCGCCTTCAATTGTACCAGACAGAGTTCCGGTCGATTGAGGCAAATCTTCAGGAGATACGGGTAACCACGCGTTAGTTGCTTGATCGTAAACAAGAACTTGACCATCGGTTAACGAGGTTAAATCAACGTCAGTCAGTTCGTTTAAAGCTACGTCCTGTACTGATTCTGGGTCTACCCATTCAGTTGCGTAATTTGCGTTTGAGGTTTTTCTTAAAATTTGTCCTGTAAGTCCGCCAGTTGGTACACCTTGTCCGGCTGCACCTGTTGGACCTGTAGGTCCAGCTGTTCCGGCGTCCCCGATTGGAGCAACAAGAATATCTACTTGATCGTTATAAGTCCAACTGAGAACTGTACCGCCAATATATTCAATTTGAAAATCCCACCAACCAGAATTGTCACTTCCGCCAGTTACATAAAATCTAGATGATTTTCTGGGGTCGCTAACTTTTTGAAAAGTTACAATGGCCTTATTGCCATTTGTAGATGCAATAATTGCGGAAAGTAGGGCAGACTGGGTGTCAGTTGACGTGTCTGTACTTGAAATGTATAGCTCAGTTGCCGACATAAATGTCGAGTTATTGAAAGCAAAATAGCCGCCACCAGGATTTGCTGCACTGTAGCTATTTAAAAATTTATATCTAGCAGACAGTCCACCTGCAGCGCCTGTTGCACCGGTTGGTCCTGTTGCACCGGTTGGGCCCGCAGCGCCTTGAGGGCCCGAGGCAGCGACGGTAATTTGTCTAGCATATTTTCCCGACGTGACGGAGCTAACTGTGTATCCTGCCATTATCTGGTTACCTCCGACCTAACTGCAAAATTTCCTTGAAGAATTTTGTAAACAAATAAATTTGCTGAAGGCGCTATGAGCTCTAAGTCATAAACATAGATACCTTCAGGAATTGTAATCATTGTTGTGTCTTCAACGTAAAGCGATATACTTCCGTCAGTTGCCCCCAGCTCTATGCCTCCATTTTCAGTAGTTAACGACAAAATTACGTCTTCACTTGTTGTAGTCGGCCTAACTTGCATACGAGCCGTGTAGCCATTAAATTTAATAGGCTTTTTTGCTGGATCTTTGTAATAAATGATGCGCGAAAGCGTCGAGCCTTGGTCGGCTACTATGTTATATAAACCAGCTGGTGCGCTCATTGCTAGTCTTTCGGCGGGAGAGGCAGATTAGTCCTATTTTACCTCATCTAAAAAATGCTGATACGGGGCTATACTAATCGTATGACTATTCAGACTGAAGACGCTATCAAGGAAATACTTGTTGAAAATGACGAGCCAAAATATGCCCACTATGCTGAATCTGTCTCTGTTACTGAGGGATATGTATTAGGTAGACCGGTGCTAGCGGTGTGCGGAGAACTGTTTGTTCCATCTAGAGACCCCCAAAAATTTCCTATATGTCCGATTTGCAAAAAAATTGTTGAAGCACTATTATTAGAGCAAGAATAAAAATCAACCACTAGATTTTGTTCTATACTAGTTATCCAATCGTCCTGACGGATACTCTTTTCGTCAGGATTTTCCGTCTCTACCTATGAAAGGTACTCAAAAATGGTCACTGTTTACACTCTTCCAGCTTGCGTTCAATGCGATAGCACAAAGAGATTATTGACCAGAAATGAAATTCCTTTTGAAGAAATTGATTTAAGTAAAGACCCGGATGCTATGGCGATGATAAGAAATTTAGGCTATACAGCTGCTCCCATAGTTATGGCTGGAGACGACCACTGGAGTGGGTTTAGGCCAGACAAGCTAGCTACACTTTCCTAAAAGTGTATGACATTGTTTATTTTTCCAACGTCTCGAACAATACTCATCGGTTTGTCGAGAAGTTAGGTTTGCCTGCTCAGCGGATTCCTATCCGCTGGGAAGGAGAAGAGCCATTTATGGCTCGAGGACCGTATGTTTTAGTCGTTCCCACCTATGGTGGCGGCAATGACTCGACTACGGTGCCCTCACAGGTTAAAAAGTTTTTAAACATTAAAACTAATCGAGACCTGCTAAAAGGTATTGTTGGCATGGGTAACACCAATTTTGGTGAGCACTATTGCAAAGCAGCCGAAATGATTGCAGCAAAAACTGGTGCTCCTTTGCTGTATCGTGTAGAGATTACAGGAACACCAGAAGACGTAGAGCAAGTAAAAGAGAGGCTAAACCTACTGTGGAAAACTACAGCTATCACGAACTAAACGCCATGCTGAATTTGTGGGGCGAAAATAAAACTATTCAGTTTGACAAAGATAGAGAAGCCGCTCGTCGCTACTTCCTCGATCACGTAAACCAGAACACCGTTTTCTTCCACAGCCTCGAGGAGAAGCTCGGCTACTTGGTAGATAACGACTATTACGAGCAGGAAGTCTTGGCTACATACTCAGAAGAGTTTGTCAAAGATCTTTTTAAACAGGCATACGCTCACAAGTTCCGCTTCCCTACCTTCGTAGGTGCCTACAAGTTTTACAGCCAGTACGCTCTCAAGACATTTGATGGCACCCGCTATCTAGAGCGCTTTGAAGACCGCGTTGTAATGAACGCCCTTATGTTAGCCAAGGGCAACGAAGAGTTCGCTAAAGACCTAGTAGACGAGATCATTACTGGTCGCTTCCAGCCTGCAACTCCAACATTCTTGAACGCTGGTAAGAAGCAGCGCGGCGAGTTCGTCTCCTGCTTCCTGCTTCGCATCGAAGACAACATGGAGTCAATCGCTCGCGGTATCAACTCCGCTCTGCAGCTATCCAAGCGCGGTGGTGGTGTTGCTCTAAACCTCAGCAACCTGCGTGAGCTCGGTGCACCAATTAAGAAGATCGAAAACCAGTCGTCTGGCGTTATCCCAGTGATGAAGCTTTTGGAAGACAGCTTCTCCTACGCCAACCAGCTAGGTGCTCGTCAGGGTGCCGGTGCGGTCTACCTAAACGCTCACCACCCAGACATCATGCGCTTTTTGGACACTAAGCGTGAGAACGCTGACGAAAAGATTCGTATCAAGACTCTTTCCATCGGTGTAGTTATCCCGGACGTAACTATGGAACTTGCCAAGAACGGCGACGACATGTACTTGTTCTCGCCATACGATGTGGAGAAGGTTTACGGTATCCCATTTGGCGACATCTCTGTAACTGAGAAGTATCAGGAGATGGTTGACGATGCTCGCATCAAGAAGACCAAGATTAAGGCTCGTGACCTGCTTCAGAGAATCGCTGAGCTTCAGTTTGAGTCTGGCTACCCATACATCATGTATGAAGACACTACCAATGCTGCTAACCCGATTCAAGGCCGCATCAACATGTCAAACCTCTGCTCTGAGATTCTGCAGGTAAACACCCCCACCACATACAACAATGACCTTAGCTACAAGGAGATTGGTAAAGATATCTCCTGCAACCTAGGTTCGCTAAACGTAGCCAAGATGATGCAGTCTCCAGACTTTGCTAAGTCTGTTAAGACCGCTATCAAGGCTCTTACCGCAGTGGCAGACCTGAGCTACATCGATTCGGTTATGTCTATTGCTGAGGGCAACCGCAAGTCTCGTGCTATTGGTCTGGGTCAGATGAACCTTCACGGCTACTTTGGCCAGGAGCGTATGCACTACGGTGACGAGGAGTCTCTAGACTTCACAAACATGTACTTCATGACCATTCTGTACAACTCCCTAAAGGCATCTGCAGAAATGTCTCAAGAGACTAAGAGTCCGTTTGATGGCTTTGAGAAGTCCAAGTACGCTGACGGTAGCTTCTTCAACAAGTACATCGACCAGAAGTGGGAGCCTGCAACCGAGAAAGTTGCTCAGCTGTTCAAGGATGCAAAGATTAAGCTTCCTAAAAAGAAGGACTGGATCGAACTTCGTGACTTCGTAATGGAGCACGGTCTCTACAACCAGAATCTACAGGCTGTCCCGCCAACTGGCTCAATCAGCTACGTGAACAACTCAACCAGCTCGATTCACCCGATCGCGGCCCCTATTGAGGTCCGCAAGGAAGGTAAGCTTGGTCGCGTTTACTACCCGGCTCCTGGACTAACTGACGACAACCTTGAGTACTTCAAGGATGCCTACGAGATTGGTCCAGAAAAGATCATCGATGTCTACGCGGCTGCAACTCAGCACGTTGACCAGGGTCTATCACTAACCCTGTTCTTCAAGGACACCGCCACCACTCGTGATGTCAACCGCGCCCAGATCTACGCTTGGCGCAAGGGCATCAAGACCATTTATTACATCCGTATTCGTCAAGCAGCTCTCGAAGGAACCGACGTTGAGAACTGCGTAAGTTGCATGCTATAAGGGAAAAATGATCACTAGACCAATTAACTGGAACAAAGTAGAAGATTCTGTTGACTTAGATGTCTGGAACAGGTTGACTCAAAACTTTTGGCTTCCCGAGAAAATTGCCCTATCAAATGACATTCAGTCGTGGAGCACTCTTCGTCCTGAAGAGCAGCTTTTGACGATGCGGGTATTCACAGGGCTGACTATGCTCGACACCATTCAGGGCACGGTTGGTGCAATGAGCCTAATGCCGGATGCTAGAACTCAGCACGAAGAGGCAGTGATCACAAACATCGCGTTCATGGAGTCAGTCCACGCTAAGAGCTACTCCTCAGTTTTCTCGACTCTTTGCTCTAGTCAAGATATTGAAGATGCTTTTCGTTGGTCAGAGGACAACCCGTACCTACAGAAAAAGGCGGAGATTGTTCTTAGTTACTACCGTGGCGATGACCCACTGAAGCGCAAGGTTGCATCTACCCTCTTGGAGAGCTTCCTGTTCTACTCCGGTTTCTACCTACCTATGTATTGGTCTTCGAGAGCCAAGCTCACCAACACAGCTGACCTAATTCGCCTAATCATTCGCGATGAGGCCATTCACGGTTACTACATCGGCTACAAGTTCCAGCTAGCCCTAGCAGAAGAATCAAAGGAGCGCCAACAGGAGCTAAAGGACTATACTTATGACCTTCTCATGGAGCTATATGACAATGAAGTTCGATATACAGCTGACCTGTATGATGACATTAGTCTAACTGAAGACGTCAAAAAGTTTTTGCACTACAACGCCAACAAAGCTCTAATGAACCTAGGCTTTGATCCGCTGTTCCCGAAAGAGATTACTAATGTTAATCCAGCTATTTTGGCTGCGCTATCTCCAAACTCGGATGAAAATCATGACTTCTTCTCTGGTTCTGGCTCAAGCTACGTGATGGGCAAGCATGAGTCTTTGACTGACGATGATTGGGACTTTTAAGGAGGTATGATGGATAACTGCAAGTGCGGTGGCAACTGCCCATGTGGCGGTAACGACTAAACTATATTCCATATCAAGGAGCCTCTAATGAAAGAAATTAAGCACTTACACCTAATGGTGCGAGCAGAGATTGCAAAGCCAATTAAAACTGAAGAATATGCAAAGCAGTGGCTAACTGAGTTAGTTGACATGATCGATATGAAAGTTGCTGCTGGCCCTATTTCCAAGTATGTAGATATGGTTGGAAATGAAGGTGTGACTGCTGCAATTTCTGTTGAAACTTCTCACATTGCATTTCACATCTGGGAAAAGCGTGATCCAATGATTATTCAGTTTGATCTTTATACTTGTGGAGATTTAGATCACAAACAAGTTTTAGATCATTTAGTTGACAGCTTTGGCATTACTTCAATGAAGTGGCAATACTTAGATAGAGCAGACGAATTTAAACTTATTGACTCTTCTAACTAGTGGGGTAATATGCCAACATATTCTTACGTTTGCGAACGTGGCCATCTATACGAAGAGACTCGTGGTATGTCAGAAAATCCTAAGCGTATAACTTGCGAAAATCCGGAGTGTGGGACTAAACTAATACGTAAATTCACTGCTCCAGCTATTGAATTTAAAGGAACTGGATTTAACGCAAAACGAGGTTAATTTAATATATGAAAAACTTAAGCATCAGAGAAATTAAAATCCCTATTTTTATAAAGGAAGACATTCCTCTGTGCTCTACAGTCGACCCAGAGATATTTTTTCCTCAAGAAATAGAAATTAACGGACGAGTAATACATAAGTACAACAAACTATCTGTAGCCAAAAAAATTTGCAGCCAGTGCCCCCTTAAAAACCCATGCTTAGAATACGCTCTTAGAAACCCAGAAATTGGTGTTTGGGGTGGTACTACTGAGTCTCAGAGGGAAGACCTAAGAAAAAATTCAAGAATTAGGCTACAAAGAAGGCCCCCAAGTCCAATTACCTGGTAAGTGGTAAAATTAAAGTGCCTAGGGAGAGAGGCGAGTTACGTAACCCGCAAACCTAGGAGAAAACCATGGGAGTATTCGCTGAAGTATTCCGTAGGACTGCCGCATTAATTATTCTGCGTATTAGTGGAACTTTTGCTGGTGGCTCTATAGCTGGAGTTGAGCTCTGGCAGTCTGCGGCTGTTGCTGCATTTATCGGCGTAATGGACGTGGCAGAGAACCTGTCTCGTGCTTATATGTTGGATGGCAAGCTAGATATTGATGAGATTAACACCGCTTTTGGCGGAGCAGCTTACCCTGATCAAGATCCAGAAGCCGAGGCAGCCGCGGCTGAACAAGACGCTAAGGCTTAATAGATAAAAATAAAAGCCCCTGCTAGACAAATAGTCTGGTAGGGGCTATTATTTTCTTATGCAAGATTTTGAAGCATGGTTAAAGCATGGAGTTGAAATGGGTTGGTGCGGGCCTGCAGTCTGCTACACCCACGACGGTATGCCCACCTCCGAACCAGAAGACGCTGATTTCGAAGAAGGTAATGATCCCTGCCTCCACATTATTAGACTTTATGAAGATTCGGAACACAAGGCTGCTATAGAAGCAAATCATGCGCCGTCCACGTGGCGTGCTACAAATCGTGGAATTGATGTATAAACTTAAAATATGAAAATATTGGGTATAAATGAAACGACCCACGATGCCGCTGTCTGTTTGATTGAAGATGGTGAAGTCTTATTTGCCGCGCACGCCGAGCGTTACAGTAAACAAAAAAATGATTGGTTTACTAACGATTCTCTTATATCAAATGCTCTTAGTTACGGTAAGCCAGACCAGATCGCCTATTACGAAGACTACTGGCTAAAGAAGCTAAGAATTGCTAGACATGGTGGTTTTGGTGGTGGAAAGCCGTACTACAAGTCAAGCCCGCTGCTTAAGGGGATTCCGGTAAAGAGTTTCAAGCACCACTACTCGCACGCGGCAGCCGGATACTACACGTCACAGTTTAGTAATGCCGTAATTGTTGTGCTGGATGCTATTGGTGAGCTTGACACTTCAAGTATTTGGATTGGCAATGGAGACAAAATAAAATTACATAAAAAGTGGGGATATCCTTTTAGCTTTGGACTTTTTTATTCTGCTTTTACAGACTTAATAGGCCTAAAAGCTAATGAAGAAGAGTACATCATGATGGGCATGGCTGCATATGGCGACCCGTACAAATACTATGACAAAGTCTCTGAATACTTTCCTGCTGTTTATCGGCAAAAATACAATTTTCACAGTGGGATTACTGACTGGGGACAAGAAATAACAGAGCAGGACAAGTTTGATATCGCTGCTTCAGTACAACAAATTTATGAAGAAAGACTCTGGGATTTTATGTATATCGCTAGACAGGAATTGCCTAGTCGAAATTTGGTGTTTATGGGCGGGTGTGCTCTGAACAGTAAAGCGAATACATTACTTTGGGACATCTTTCCTAATGTGTGGATTATGCCAAATCCAGGAGATGCCGGGTCCGCACTGGGTGCTGCTGCAGCTTTATATGGTAAGCATTTAAATTGGCAGGGACCATATCTTGGCCACGATTTAGGAGGCGAGTACCCCGTAGACAAAATAGTAAACGCCCTTATTAAAGACAAGATAGCACCAGTAGCATCTGGAAGAGCCGAGTATGGTCCGAGGGCACTAGGTAATAGAAGTATCTTGGCTGATCCGAGAGATCCAAATATCAAGGACAAGGTCAACCTAATCAAGAAGCGTGAGTTGTTTAGGCCGTTTGCTCCGGTGGTCATGGAAGAGTACGCTAGCGAGTGGTTTGATATGGACTATACGTCACCATACATGCAATATACGCCGCGTTGCCTTAAGCCCAAGCTAATACCAAGCGTCGTTCATGCTGATGGGACATCTAGAGTTCAGACTGTTAATGTTTGGCAGCACTCTGGACTATACTCTGTATTAGAGAACTGGTATGAAAAAACTGGTGTTCCGGTTTTATTAAACACTAGTCTTAACGTCAAGGGTCAACCACTTTTAAATGATCTGGATGACGTAGACCTATGGGAGAAGACGTATGCGAGTCATATACTACGAAATTAGAATTTTTTTAGACAAATTGTGCAGAAAAATTTGCAAAAAAGATAAAGATACTAGAAAATTTATCTACTAAAATAGCTACAAAATTAGAGAGGAATATCTTGGCAAAAGGTAAGGGTGGAGCTCCGGCCCCGCAAAAGACAACTACTGACCGTAAGAATGGTAAAGCGTCTAAGAAGCGCCCAAAGATCTTCGATGCTGTAAAGCGTCGACTGGTTACTAAGAAGTAATCAACTATCCCCCTTAGCTCAGCGGCAGAGCAGAGAGCTGTTAACTCTAAGGTCCGTGGTTCGAATCCACGAGGGGGAGCCAATTAGGCTGCTAGAGCCTCTTCAATGGTTTTGCAGATTAAGTCGTAGTAATAGTCAGAAGACTTTTTCCAGTCTTGATCTAGCTCTGGTCTTTCCTTGGCTCTATCTACCGAGTAGTCAAGAAGTGCTCCATTTGGAAAATGAGCAATAAAATATCCGTCTCTATTAAATAAATACTTTTCGAAGTTTCCGCCCGTTGGCGCGGCAACTTTATCTATTTCTTGGTAAAGGGGGTGAATTTCTTCTGGGAGAATAGGGTCTCCCAAATCCCAATCTTCAGTTCTATTAGACTTCACAAGCTCCGAAAATTCAAAACTAACGCCATACTCGGAGATGGCATAGCTTCTGGCATCTTCAGCATCCTTAACTCCTGTTTCAAATCTGTCATAAGTTATCCCGGGGCCGCAGAAATCATTGGTAGGGATAGCGACAACTTCAAAGCCTTGGTCTTTATATTTTCTATAAATCTCTTCAACAATTCCAAATTGGGGAGCATTGCCGCAGTGGCCGGTGACATTAATTATTAAAGTAACCTTACCCTTATAGTTTTCAAGTAAGTTTTCTTCACCATCCCAGCGTTTTAGTGGGATTCCATAAATGGGACTGTGGTTATCGCGCAAAGTTAGCATGCTACTCCATGTTTTTTGGCTTTATTATTGCTCATGGTATATAATCAATTGTATACTCTATTCAAGGGCCTGACTGGTTTCGACGATAAGTATGAAGTTGGTGAAGCGTGCGGAGAAGCCTGTAACTCCTGAATCGGGCAAAGCAATAAACGCAAACTCACAGTCTGCATTCGCACTAGCTGCTTAGCAGTGCCCCGCTGGTAGAAGTAGTTCTAGCTAATCGCCACCGGGTTTAAATAAGTAGAACACCCCAGAGCGACCTACAGCAGCTCTTTAATCAAGCAGTGGACCCGCAGTACCGTGGCTGGTAGAGCCTACGCACGTAGAAGAACGATGAATTGCTTATCGGACGGGGGTTCGAATCCCCCCAGGTCCACTGGTATGCTTTTTGTATGAATAAATCTGTGGACACAATTTTTATTGGCATAGCTGCCATGAATGAGATTGATGTCATTCAGACAATTGAAAACTGCCTAGAGATGGCTAAACATCCTGAAAGTCTAAGTTTTGGTGTTTGGAGCCATAATACTTTTGGGGAAGACTTAAAGTTTAAACACCCCCAAGTAAGAATTGTGAACATCCACTATCCGATTTCTTTGGGTCTGGGAGTAGCTAGATCTTGCGTTTCAGCACTATATAACGGTGAAACTTATTACTATCAAATAGACGCTCATATGCTCTTCGAAAGAGAGTGGGACGAAAAAATACTAGCTGCCTACAAAGAGTTAGAGGCTATATGTGAAAAACCAATAATTTCATATTATGGTCAACCATGGTGGACTGACGAGAGTGGGGAGGTTAGTGGATACGACCCAGACTCCTCTCCACTAGGCGGTCCTATGGATTACTCGGATGAGCACCGATCATTCGGGCTACCAATAAATGTAGGTAGACCTAGACTAGCCGAGCTGTGGAAAGAAACCGATAAATCATACATAGAGCACTACAACATCCAAGGTGGCTTTCTTTTCACCAAATCTTCTTTTTTAACTGAAGTGGGGTATGATCCGCAGCTGATGTTCTTTGGTGAAGAACTCTTGCTCGCAATGAGGGCCTGGACTCGTGGATACAGAATATTTGCAATCAAGAGCCCAATCCAGTGGCACAAGGATAGGTGGGGCAGTAAGAAGCACCCCCAGGAGCGAGACCTAGTTGAAGATACGCAAAGACCGCCATCTAGTCCAGAGGGCGTTGTCTGGGACAATCGACAAATGGAAAGCATGCGTAGGGTTCAAGCAATATTTAGGGGTGACATTCTAGGCTTTTGGGGAGCGCCAACTAAAGAATTATTGGACGAATACCTAAAGGTTTCTAGGCTGGGAGAGCGCATGAACTTAGACGAATTTATGCCTTTTACTAAAGATCTTGAATAAATAATTTAGAGTTGACAGGAGTATCCAACCCTGCTAGGTTATTTTATATGAATTTACGGAAATTATGTGTTGCCATAGTTTTGGCAAGCTTTATTGCCACTTCAGCTGCCTACGGATCAGAAACTCCAAATAGTCAGCCCGTCGTAGAGCAAGTTAGTGCTACTCAGGTTGGAGCTGGGTCTTTCTTTGGTACCCTAAGTTGGAGCCCTATTTCTGGGGCTTCGTCGTATACGGTGTATAAAACTGGATCAATTAGGCCTGGATGGAGACAGATAGCTTCTATGTCTTCAAGAACCACTTCCATGACAATATCGGATAAACCAGGCTCAATTGCAATCTATAGGGTTACCGCAGTTGTTAGTGGAAACCTCGTGACGGTGGGAGTTATTAAGTATTTCCCCAGAAGATAAGGTATTAAATATAGCAGATTGAACACCTTGATTTTACTGGATAATGTACATAATGTTGTGTGCATAAACGTCATACAAACTTAGGTCTAAGATTGTACGATTAGTGGTCTTTAGACCAGACATCTAGGCTGCCCTTAGCCCAGGCGAATCCTGCCATGGCGTATCGACGTCCATTGGGCCCTACCGGCCTTACTCCATGTAGAAAATCGGCTCCTGTATCAAAAATTAGACAACTTCCAGCTGTGGGCGATATCTCTATGCCCTTTTCCGGGAAATAGAGCTCTCCGCCAGTAAAGTCATCATTTACATATATAACTACAGCAAATTCTATTCTCTCGTCGTAGCCAGAGTCTACGTGCTCATCTAGGCCGACTCCCTCGTACTGCCTTTGAATCTCTTGTAAATATATGAGGTCATACAGTTCGCCAAAGAAGGGACTAAGCCTCTCATTTATGGTGTTGCAAAACTCCTTATCGGCAATTTCCATAAGTTTGTCGTCCCAGTAGCTTGCCTTATTTCTTTCAATATAAGCATTAATGTTTTCTATGTCGTCTTCCCCGTATGTGTACTTAGCCTGCTCTAATAAAACTTTATAGTTTTGCATAGTCCAACCGTCGGGGGAGGTTGAGTCGGCTATCTCTAAAAGATATAAACGTTCTTTTTCACTTAAAAGATTGTCTATTCTATAAATCCCCTCATAGAGCTCAACCGCTACTAAGTCGTTACTTTTATAAGTTGCTAGTGGCTTCCCCATGGTGTCCTATCTGCCTAAGCAGGTCTCGCACAATATAATCTGATGTTATATTAGCGTCTGCTGCCCTATAAATATACAACTGCTCTTTAGAATACTCTTTAAAATTTCTATTAGTTAGCTCTACGGCATCAAACTCTGTGGGGGTGGGGCTGGCTGGAATAGAACCAAAATATATTGTAGAGCCGCTAATTTCAGCTAGCTCGATTAATTCTTCCCAATGAGTCCACACTAGCTCCTTGCTGCAAGTGTGTAGAACTATTCTTCTAGCTAAACTATGAAATATTAGTTCTTTTGTTTCTTGATTGTAGGGGGAGCAGTCAATTAGTGTGTCAAAAGAATTGTCTGATAGAAACTCTCCTCTATTCGAGCTAACTAGAGGATTTGTGTGTGATGTATTTTTAACTTGAACTTTTGACACTACAAATAAACTATTGTATAGTGGATGATTAGTTAGTTTGTTATATAGCTCTTTGCCTACTAAGCCAAAGCCTAAAATTGCTATCTTTAACATAATAAGCAATTCTACGTTAAACTGGTGCAATGGAGAGTAATAGTGGACGCCCCTACTAGTAAAGCATTGCTATACGCCCGCGTATCTACAACTATGCAGGTAGAAGATGGTGTCTCGTTGGACGTACAAGAGCGCACGTTGAGGCAAGCCGGGGAGATGTACGGCTTCACTGAGACTGAGCTAGTAAAAGAAGAAGGCCGCTCGGGTAAGAATGTTTCCGGCCGACCAAAGTTAATAGACGCCCTTAATCGGCTAGACCGAAAAGAAGCAGACGCCCTTATTGTTACCAGAATCGACAGACTAGCTAGATCGACCAAGGACTTTCTGGACATCGTGGATAGGGCCAACAAGAATAACTGGCGACTTATCCTGTTGGACCTAAACCTTGACACATCTACATACCAGGGTAGATTTGTGGTAACTATCATGTCGGCGCTCGCGGAGATGGAGCGAGGCATTATTGCTGAGCGAGCTAAGGATATCCACAAAGACCGTAGGGAGCGGGGAGTGGTCTGGGGCAAGGATATGGGGCCAAAACAAGTGATTTCTCCGGCAGTGGCTGAGCAGATTAGACTCAAGAGGTCTTTGGGCCACTCGTACCAGGTAATAGCTGATAGCCTTAATCAGCAGGGGATACCGTCTGCCCGAGGGGGTAGTTGGTATGCCTCGAGTGTAAAAAACATAGTAGACGCCACTATTGAGGTAGAAAATGCAGACTCCGAAGAAAGTTAAAATCGGCGCGCAGGTTTTCTATATAGAAGAGCGTAGTGTTAAAAAAGACGGAACTTTAAACGATAACTCTTATGGCTACACATTAGATCAGGGGAACCTGATAGTAATAGACGCCAATATTGCGTTCACCAAAAAGCAACAGACGTTGCTCCATGAAATCATTCATGCGATTGGTATGGTGTATGGTAGCGGTCAGAAACAACCAGGAGCTAAAGATGACTATGAAGTGTGGGAACATCACTTTATTGGCATTTGGGAAGCACCTATGCTATCGTTCATTAAAGACAACCCTGAAGTTGTCGCTTGGATGCAATTAGAAGAGGAACCTAATGGGGAGAAAAAGGAAGGCGGCAGAGCCGCTAATACCTCGGCCAAACGCTGAGTGGGAATACTGCACTGAAGTCCAAATTAATGGAAGAAATGTAACTCCTGGCACTGAACTAAAAATTGTGGGGGAACGGGGCAGATACAGGTTTATGAGAACCGTAAAAAAGCCAGATGGTAAGCAGTGGATTGATGTTTGGGGAGGGCCTAAAGGCGCAGAGCAGTGGAGAAGCTTTCATCTAGATAAAGTTAAGCGTGTACACTACAAAAACCAGACTGTAGAAAATTTGGCAGTAGAACATAAAGCTAAGCAAGCTGCTAAGAAAGCAGAGCTAGAAGATGCCGAGGATTAGACAGAAAGATTGCGTTACTTGTATGCCTAAACAAGATACCTGCTTAGTAATGTCGGCTGACTTATATGTAATTGAGTACGCTAAAACACTTTTAAAAAGCGTAAGTGCAAACTACACAGGGGTAGAAAAGCTTAAAATTTTTGTCCTATCTCCGGAGGACATTCACTATAAAGCTCCAGAATTTGTGTTTTCTAATTTAGATATTGAATTTGTCTATCCAGAAAATGTGAGGCCACACGAGGAAAGTGGTTTTGTTGCCAAGATGTATAAAAATAGATCCTACACTGGCACATCTCTATATCGATACTTTGTGGGCAGCGTTTGCCTTGACTACAAAAAGGCTGTATACATAGATATTGACTGCATTATTGCTAGGAATATTCAACCACTACTTGACTACAAATTAGTGGACGCCCCTATTGCTGCATTCCCTGAAATTCAACTGAGTTTTCCAGACAACCCTACGTTCAAAGATACTTCCATATTTAATAGTGGTGTGATGGTAATTAACTTGGAATATTTTAGGGAAAACAATATTGAAGAAGTTTTAATGGATGTCTCTATGGACTTTAAAGACTGGTTGGGATATGCTGACCAAGATGTATTTAACTATGTGTTTAAAAACAATTGGTCAACCCTAAGTATTAACTTTAATTATTTAGTAAACATCTATAAATCACTCCCTGTATTAGACCCCATCGTTGTTCATTTTGCTGGTAAAAGTAAACCCTGGTTGTCTAGTGGTGAAAATAATAAGTGGAAGCAGTTGTGGAATGACTACCACAACGGTAGACTATAGGGATGTCAGATAAAACTCACTATGATGTGTTAATTGCTACTCCAGGCAAAATGCTCCACGCCGAGTATGTCAGCAGTCTTGTGGACACAATTAGGTGGCTTGAGTCCGAAGGTAAGACTTATCGATTTCTAAATAAGCAGGGCTCGCTGATTTCTAGTACCAGAGAGCTGACTGCTTTAGATGCTTATCAACCAAACTGGGAAACACGTGAGGTTGGCGGTGGAGCTTACACGTACGGAAAGATCTTCTGGATTGACTCTGACATTGAATGGACTGTAGACGCATTCAAAACAATCTATGAAAGTGATTTAGATATTGTTGGTGGTCTCTACCAGACTGCACCGGATGGAAGAGTTGCTGTTGCGTTCTACGATGGCGCGGGCCAACCAACAGTTGTTAGAGAACAAGACTTCATTATGTTAGACCAAGAGCCCCAGGAATGTTACGGAATTGGTTTTGGATTTGTTGCGATGAAGAGTGGTGTGTTTGAAAAGTGCGACAGACCTTGGTTCTTGATGGAAAGAATTAAGTGGCAGCATTTAGAATTTGACTTGAACATTGGAGAGGATTATTCTTTCTGTGTCAATGCAAGAAGAAATGGTTTTTTGACATACGTAGACCCAACGGTTAAGGTTAAACACCATAAAGGAATTGCTTACGAAATTCGTTAAGCAGCTGGTCCCATCGTTTAGTGGCCTAGGACGCCGCCCTTTCACGGCGGTAGCACGGGTTCGAATCCCGTTGGGACTGCAATGCCCTGATAGCTCAGATGGCCAGAGCATCCGCCTTGTAAGCGGAGGGTCGTCGGTTCGAATCCGACTCGGGGCTCGAACGAGAGTTAGCTCAGCAGGTCAGAGCAGCCGACTCATAATCGGCCGGTCGTCGGTTCAAGTCCGACACTCTCGACTAATTACCCCCGTGTACTCCAATGGCAGAGAGAGCCGACTTAAAATCGGTACAGTATCAGTTCGAGTCTGATGGCGGGGACGTGGTAAGTAAAAAAAGATCATTAGCTAAGTCACTGACTTGGCGGGTTGTTGCTATCATCAGTACTTTTGCCATCGGGTACATGCTGACCGGCAGTTTAACGTTTGCTGCCTCCTTAACATTAATTTCTAATGTAATTAACTTTGTCTTGTACTACCTGCACGAGAGGGTTTGGTTAAAGATTAGGTGGGGTAAAGAGTAGTGGCTAGAAACAAAAAAGTAGACGCCCCTATTGTTGAAGGCAAAGAAGTATCGATGACAATATTTGGGTGGTGTAGTACTGGACATCATGATGGGTGTAGGGTAGAATTCCCTGGACACAGGTGTTCGTGCTCGTGCCATAATGGAGGTGAAAATGACTTTGTTGGAGAGATTTCAAATGAACAACGGTAATACCAGTGGCATGCGAGCCAGTGTTGTTTTATCTGATGGAACCATTTTTGAGGGGATAGTTGCTGGTGAAGTCCCCCATGGGCTGTACCTTTTAATTGGTGGAGACCCCAATAGAATGAGCTTATTTCCGTGGGGCGGAATAAATAGAGTTGTCTATAAGGACCAAGATGCATAATATGAGGCACTTTGAGGAAAGCAAAAGCGGAAGTCTCGGGCAAGAGTCCTTTGCACTAAACATTACAAAAGAAAAACGTAATGGCTGGTATGTAGAATTGGGGGCTTTTCACTCAGTTAATGGCAGCAATACTTGGCTTTTAGAGAATGGTTATGACTGGAGGGGGGTGTCTCTAGACATTGTTCCTGCTTTTGTTGAAGAATTTAACGCTAATCGAAAGAATAGATGCGAGCTTGGGGACGCACTTACATTTGACTATAAGCGCTACTTTGAGGTTTACCAGTTTCCTAAACAAATTGATTATCTGCAAGTTGACGTAGATTCTGGCTATGACGATAAAGGTAATCCAGTTGGTAACCCAAATCAAAGTCTTTTGGCCCTAATCGCTCTTCCACTCAACACATATAGATTTACAACAATTACTTTCGAGCATGATGGTATGTCTGACTACAAGTCGGCCCCTATGCGAGATGCTCAGCGCGAGATTCTAACTTCTTTAGGATACAAGCTTGTCCAGAGGCATACCTTTGAAGACTGGTGGGTAGATCCTAATGTTGTTCCTTACACTGAGTTTAAGGAGTATTTCTTCATGGGGGCACCGTAATGCCGTATGTAGATTATTCTGATGGAAAATACTCTAAAGAACTTTGGGTTCTTGATTTACCAACTATGTGGTATTACGGTGAGGGAGCTATCTCAGACGAAACAAACTCTTACCGATTCAACACTCTTGGATATCGAGATGATGAATTCTCTAAAGTAGATATGCTTATCTCCGGTTGCTCGGTGACTTTTGGTGAAGGAATACCTGAGCAGTGGCGTTGGGGAGACGTTTTAGCTGACAAGCTAGGGATAAAAAGTAAAGCAAATATTGGTCACCGAGGTGGGTCTATATATTCCACTATTTTGTATTCTATGGCATACATTAAAAAATATGGTAAGCCTAAATACATATTTTGTATGTTTCCAGATTTAAGTAGGTACAACATACCTATTGTTGACACCATAGCTTCGTCTTATGCCAGTCCTTCAGAAGTTAAAACTCATGGGACTATTGTTAATATTCCGATTAAAAACCTGTATGATTCTTTTGAGACTCCTAAATATATGAAAATTCCGTATAACTTATCAGATATTTTTCCTGTAGATGTTGGTGTTTATCAGGGAACTATGCAAATTCAAATGTTTTCTATGTATTGCAAAGCCGAAGGAATTAAATTTCTTTGGTCAACATGGGATAAGCACTTTAATAGTGCTATTCATCCGTTTAAAAATGAATATCCTGAATATGTTGATTATATAAATGACTATGTTCCAGAAAAAACAGATTGTCACCAAGACTTATTAGATACGTATGGATTGAATTTTTATCGAGGTCTTGACAATTTAGATAAGGAAATAGGGTATCACCAAGGCATTCATGACCATGTCCATATGGCTGAATCTTTCTATAAGGCCCTTAATTAGAATATGGAAAAAAATCCATACTTTAGGTATAGTCCTCGGTTTTCTAGGGAAATTTTCGAAAACACTTTCAAAGAGCACCCAACCGAGATGTCTGCTCATGTGAAGCTGGATAATGTAAATACTTACAGACTTAACTCAAGTGGGTATCGGTCTGACGAGTTTGGGCCTGGTGCAGAGCTGGTTACTGCCGGTTGCTCATTTACCTTTGGGTCTGGTGTGCCGGAAGAGTGGCGGTGGGGTGCCGTGGCAGCCAGAGAGCTCGGTGTGAAGGAGACAAACCTTGGAGTTTGTGCCTGGTCAACTCAGTTAATTATTGAAAACATCTTTGCATATGTAAAGAAGTACGGAGCTCCTAAGCGAATCTTCTGTTTGTTTCCTGACCCTAGCCGCTCGCCGATCAGTGCTGTGGAAGGTCTGTTGGAGTATGACGACGGTTTTGAAGGCGATAGACAAGTAGTGAACGTAATGCTAGAACGCATGGTGGACTACGAATACAGTGACAAGCCTAAATATAGTAAACGCCCCTATCAAATTGATGATGTGATTCCGATTGAGCTTCCGATGTATTTCTATTTCAAGTACATCCAGATGTTGGAAGAGTACTGCGCTGTTATTGGGATAGAACTGAGGTGGGGAACCTGGGATAGGCAGTTAGGCGAGTATCTAGAAGATAAAAGTGACGGACTTGCTAAGCATTTGATGCACGGCTTCAGAAACTACGTGGAGCTTGGTTCGATAGAATGGGATTGGGACATAAGCGTCGAGGGTGGCGGAATGATAGCTACCATGCTGGAAGATAGTAAACGCGCCTATGGTGACTGCCACTCTGACTTGGAGAAGCAGTTTGGAGATAACTTTTATATGGGAACTGATGTAGAGGGATTAGTTCATTGGGGTGTACATAAACATGTACATATTGCTGAAAAGTTTGTGGAGACTATATATGGATAAAAGAATTTGGAGTTCGGTCTTTGAGTTTCAGCCCATGGATAATACAGCCGATGGTCCAGTTATACCCCTACGTGACACAATCAATGAATATAGCTTTAACTCCACAAACTTTAGAGGTCACGAGCACGGAAATAAAAACTTTCTAGCGGCTGGATGTTCTCAGACTTTTGGAGAAGGAGTTCCTTTCGAGTCTATATGGAGCTCTAAGTTAGCTGAAATGTTTGGAGAGCCTGAGTACGCAAACCTAGGAATTAGAAGTGCTTCTACCATGTCTGTTGTTGCTAGGGTCTTTGCATATATACAGAAGTACGGTAACCCCAAATATATAGCCTGCTTATTTCCAGATTTAACTAGATTTGAATATTATATTGATCCAAAATTTAGCATCTCTAGGTGGAATATGGGCCAGACGGGGGCTCAGTCGGTGCACCTAATGCCAAGAAATGTGGAACGACCTAAATATATAAAGAGCCCTTTTTTCATACAGGACGTCATCTCTCAGGGGTTTGTAGACATGATTAGCATGGACTACATTCGAATGCTGGATCTATATTGCAAATCTAATAATATTGAGTTTAGATGGTCTACCTGGGATTCTGATTTTTGTATGCTATATAAAGATAATCCAGATAAGCTAGATAGCTATGTGGGATTAGACAATGACCTATCTCTTCTTCAGGTACTTGATGAGTCAAGAAAAGTTGAGTGTCACTTCGATCTTTATGAGAAATATGGTGAGAACTTTTTTGTCGGTGCAGACCATATTTGTGACCCTAAAGAGCATGGTCATATGGGAGCACATAAGCACGCTCATATTGCGGAAAGGTTCTTTAGTTCAATTTAATATACTATAATTTAACTAACATTGGAGAAAAATGTCAGTTCAAGTAATAAAAAACTTTATAGATAAAGACTCATGCCGGCGAATTATAGAGCTACTAGACAAGCACGCCAAAGAGACTCCAAGGTGGGCAGTTTCTTCTGCTTTGGGTTGGAATATGCCAACAGATGCTGCGGAACTTACTTTTACTAAAAAAATAGAGCCAGACACCGAACTAGAAGATGTCAACACTGCTTACTCAAAAAGCCTATTCGAGATGTCAAAGTTTTTTGGTGTAGAAGATCTTTGCTTAGTAAATGGGTTTTATCAAGTTTTGGATAGAGGAGCAATCCACGAAATACACTGCGATAGTTGCAGCATCGATGGAACTCCCCTAAATCCCGACGTAGAAGAACCAAATGAGTGGTCTGCTGTTTTGTATCTAAATGACCACGGTGAGGATTTTACTGGAGGGGCTGTAATATTTCCGGAAGAAGACTTTAGCTATCTTCCAGAAGCAGGTACTTTTATTTACTTTCCTGCTGATGTACATCACCCACACGGAGTTGAAGAAGTTATATCGGGTAGTAGAAAGTGTTTAGTCATTTTTGCTGGTAGTCGAGAAAAAGTTCTTAGGTCTACTCAGGCATTTTCTGCTAGGTAAGTATATGGATCACATAAAGGTAATTGCAGATCCGCCCCCTCCAAACAGTATTCTTGGTGAGTGGTCAGCCAAAAGAATACATAAAATAAATAATAATTTATATGAGCTAGAAGATCTATACATAGAGAATGTGCCGGGAGGTCCAGTAATAAGTCTTTCTGGTAGTCACATGTTGGGAGCTTACAACAACTACTATTGGCATTTTATACATGAGGACCTTGCATACTACGAGGGCCTTAAGGTGTTTATACCTGAGCTTAAGCTGACTCTCTTAGATGTTGCGTTTTTAATGAAGAACGAAAAAGAGGTTAGGCCAGAGCTAAAGGATGCCTACCCATATCTTTCTTATTTTATAAATATGTATCCTCAGGAAGTCTTTCTATCTAGAGAGAAGAATATGAGGTTTGAAAGAGCCTACTATGTCCCAACTAGTGGCGACATCTTTAGGTCAAACATTGTGTTTAAAAATCATGGCCTAACTCCTGTGTCTCTATCTGAAGGTAATGACTACATTGATTGGTCCAGTTCAACATGGGATATGAGAGCTCCATATGGCCCGGTGGGTTTGTCTAGACTTACTGCTCGGCTGAAGCAAAGAATAAAAGTGGATTTAGATTCCCCCAAGAAAATCTTTATTTCAAGGCGAGATGTAAATGAAAGACTTAAAAAACTAGTAGATAAGCCGGGATATGAGCATTTAGTTGAAGAGCGACTGTTTGACGACGAGTTTTTAGAAAACTATTTTGAGCAGCGTGGGTATCACATTGTAGCTTTAGAAGAGCATGGTTACGAAAAACAGATGCAACTATTTATGGGGGCTACACATGTGGCAGGAACTGTTGGCGCTGGGTTTGCTAATTTACATATGTGCAATCCAGGGACAAAGTTGTATGAACTTCACGTTATTCCTATTTATGGGTTTGACTATGGCTACTACGCTAGACATTCCAAAATTGACTATCTACCTATTGAACTTAGAAACTTAGAGGAAAAGCGTCCTTTAGATAGCCAAGAGATGCTAGAGGTCCTAGATAATCTTGAACTATAAGACTAGATATTTTAATACTATTGAGCGCATTGAAGCGCATGGATATATAAAGAAAATATCCAAAGACACTCAAAAGCTAAAAGCTGAATATGACTATTGGTATGCCTTACCGGAAAATTTACAGCACTATTTTGTTCAACCGTTTAACTTCAATATGAACGGGGACACTGCTCACTATTACATGGAAGAGCTTTATATAAAAAACGCTGGGGACCTGCTGGTATCTGGAGAACTGTCTGATCTTAGTTTTGATAGATTATTCAAAAAAATAAAAGAATACAGGGCCACCCTCCCTGGGTTGGCTGCCAGTGAGGATGCTGTAGACCAAAATGCTAAGTCTCTAGTCTTAGACAAAACTAAGACTAGGCTTGAAGAGCTAAAAAATACTCCATGGAATAACTCTAACTATGCGTTAAAGCTGGCCCAGAGTGGTATTACGTTGGATGGATTATATGAAAAACTAACCAAAAAGTTTTTAAACAGCTATGTAAATAGGCAAACAAAAAGAATAGTCTTGTCTCATGGAGACTTAACTCTTTCTAACATTCTTTGGGAAGACAAGATACAGCTAATGAAGCTGGTTGACCCTAAAGGCAAAGACTATCTATATATGGATGAGTACTACGATCTAGCTAAACTAAGTCAATCTATAAATGGCAACTATGACGATATAGTTTATGAAAACTACTCTTTTGATATTGACTCTGCTACATTAGAAATAGCCAGGAAACAAAACGACCATCAACAACAAACCTTTAAAGAGTACCTAAAAAATGAAGGCATAGATGTAAATCTTGTCCGAATTTATGAGGCTTCTTTGTTTTTATCTATGCTGCCATTTCACCTAGATGACCAACAAAGGATGGCTGCGTTTCTGGTAAACTGTAATAAAATCCTCGAAAATATATAGGTGGAATCATGATCCCTCAAGAGAGAATCAGTGTGGTTGTTTTGGCAGCAGGTCAAGGAACAAGGTTTGCTTCTGACCCCCGATATGCTGACACCCACAAAACTCTTATTCCTGTCTTCGATAAGCCCATGTCTATCTTCGCCTACGAGAACAGTTTAAATAATCTAGAAGACCTATCTTGTGCCCCTATTTTTGTGACCTCGAACGAAATTATTTCTGACCTAGACTCTTTTAAGGAAGAAGTCTTTTCCGTTATGCCAGAAGAAGATGGCGTAAGGGTATTTGTTCAATCTGGCTATGTTAATGGTCCTGGTGCCACAAGCAAGCTTTTACGTACCCAAATCAGATCAGACGCCCCTATTTTATTTGTAAATGCTGACCAGTATATAAAGGGTAGCTACAAGGATGCAATTTTAGAAGTTATTCAGTCTGACGACCTAGATGGGGCTTTATTCTGCTTTAACAGCTCTGAAGCTCGCTACTCTTATGTGTCTGTAGATTCAGATATGATTGCTACTGGAATGGTAGAAAAGCAAGTAGTTGGAAACATAGCCAGCACTGGAATCTGCTTTTGGAAGAAGGCAGAAGACTACTTTACTGCTCTCCCGCTTGTAGACAAGGGACCGGAAGAAGAACTATTTATTAGTGATGTTCACGCTGCTGCAATTGAAGCTGGTAAAAAGTTTAAAGTGTTTATGGTAGACGCATTTATTGATCTAGGAACTCCAGAAGACCTAGATGCTTTGGAGGAAAGATGGGCAGCAATTTCAGAGTAGCCCTAAATGGGACTGGGAGAGTCTTTGATTTGCTTAGCGAGATTATCTCGAATAGCCAGTACCCGCTTGAGGTAGTAAACTCCGACGCTGATAATAAAGATGTCTGGGTAGATTGTAATCCAAATGCTTCTGATGTTGATCTAGTCTTAGACACACTAAAGTCTAAGGTTCCAGTGGTTTTATGCAGTAAGAACCTCGTCTCTGACAGTAAAAACACTTTAGTGGATACTGCAAAAGAAAATAAAAATAAGTTATATTTAAACTCGCTTTTCTCCTCTTATGAAAAAAATAAATATAGTTTTATGAACATCAATGAGAAGACCATTAAAACTTTAGAAGATAAAGAATATTTAGAAATGGAAACCAACGATGAGGCCATTGCTAAGTATCTATATCAAGACATAATTAGAGCCTTCAATAGGTGGGACCCAGACTATGAGCAAAGGCGTATTGGGGAGATTAACCGTAAGAGAGAAGCTGCTAAGGAAAACTTGTACTCAATAGCTAAATCTTTAGATGTAGAAGTAGAATCTCAGCCTTGTGGTATTGACCCTAAGCTGCCAGACAATGTGGAGGTAAAAAATGTTTCCAATGGTAATTAGTAATTTTATTACTGATGAAGAGGTGGAGAAATTAACAAAGTTTTTAGATCCTATGGCCAAGCCAAGCCCTCGTGATGGCATAGACATTGCTCTTGGATTTAGAACATCCTTGGAGGCCAGCGTAGCTGGTATTTCTGCTCCAATTATTGAAAACTTTAAGCCTAGCGATGCTGAAAAGGCAGAAGCATATGAAATCTTAACTAAAGTATTTGTAAATGTTAGAGATAAATTTAGTGAGGTTTTTGGAGCACAAGCTGCTATGACTCAGTGTTGCTACCAGGTAATGAATGAGGGAGCTTTTAATCCTCTACACTCTGACACCACAAATCTAGACGGTACCCCATTGCAGCCAGATGGAACTCCAGAGGAGCTGGAATGGTCCGGATTGCTGTATCTGAATAACAATGGCACGGACTTCGAGGGTGGAACAATTTATTTCCCAAAACAAGAAACAGAAATTATTCCTAAAGCTGGAGACCTAGTCCTTTTCCCCGGAGACGTACATCACGTGCATGAAGTGCCTGAAGTTACTAAGGGAAAAAGAAAAAACCTTGTATTCTTTTATGGCAGAGAGGGCGTTGTCGGAAGCGATAAAAACTTCTTTGATTTAGACAATTTTAGCCCAGAAAACTATCAGAAGTACGGAAAAGAAATAAACGGCGGCAATGTTAGTTAGTGCCTCTATTCTTGGATTAACTGAAGAAACTTTAAAAATAGCTCAAGCTTTTAAAAGTAAGCAAGGGTATGGCATTGATTTTCGTATTCAATGTATTCAAGTAGAAGACACCAAAAACTACCCAACGCTAATTACTCATAGAAAGTATCAAGTTGTTGGCAGAGAAACTGAAGACTGGATTGCAGCATTAAAAGATGATAGCTATGAGATAGACCATATGATGATTCCTATCTCTGATGACATTAATTGGCTAAAAGAGTCTGACGGCCACGACACAATAATTATCTCAAAAACTCTACCTGAATGGAAAGATGCAATAGACTACCTAAAAACCAAAGGACACTGGGTATTGGATCTAGAGACTCTGCCAGTTGAAACCGCGATTACTACTATACTTAGTGAGTTAGAAGTAAGAAGAAAGCGCGGAAATGGATCCCAGGTTTAGGTCTGACGTAACTGTAGAATTAGTCCAATGGATGGGAGATGACGCTAGCGTTGTAAAAGCTGCGCGAGTGTCTACTGGAGCCAGTACTAGTACTGCTGAAAAAGATGCCGGTTTAATTAACTATTTGATGCGGGACCGGCACGGTACCCCGTTTGAACACAATGCTTTTACTTTCTATGTCGAAGCACCTATCTTTGTGTTCCGTGAATTCATGCGTCACAGAATTGCTTCTTATAATGAAGAGTCTGGACGCTATAAAGAGTTGGCTCCTATTTTTTATGTCCCGGACGAGGATCGCAAACTTATTCAGGTTGGTAAGCCAGGAGCTTATACATTTCATGATGGGACCCCTGAACAATACCAAGAGACTCGAGAAGCAATTGTAGAAAGCAGTATGCAGTCTTATCAGTACTATCAGCAGATTCTTGAAGCTGGAGTAGCTCGTGAAGTCGCTAGAGCTGTGCTTCCTGTAAATATCTACTCTTCGATGTTTGTGACGATGAACGCTAGGGCGCTGATGAACTTCTTGAGTCTTAGAACTATGCGTGAGGGTACTCACTTTCCTAGCTTCCCCCAGCGGGAGATTGAAATGGTTGCTGAGAAGATGGAAGAGTTGTGGGCCGAAAAGATGCCCGTAACTTGGCAAACGTTCAACAAAAATGGTAGAGTGGCACCATGAGCCTGAATGATTTTGAATACGTAGAAGACCTGCCAGAAGAACAAACTATATTTAAAGGATCCACCTTCTCTACTTTTGAGGAGGGGGACATGGAGGTCTTTGAAGTCAGCATTGCTAAAGCCCTACTTAAGAAGCAAGAAGCCCTAAAAGCAATAGACGCCCTTACTGATGCAGCCGGAGAATCTTGGTTTGAACTGGGAGAAAAAGTGGCTGAAAAAAGGTTTATTGGGATACTTGACAATTTGGAGGAGAGGCTGGTAGACTCCGAGGAAGACGCCAAGATGGTGATCGGAATTATTCGAGAGATGATGAAAGAGTCTCAAGAATAATTAACTAAAAGGAAGTGACGTATGGATAACAATTATTCAGTCGACCAACTAGCTGAAATTTATGCCAAGCTCGAAGTAGCAAAGTTGCTAATGAAGATGGGCACTGACATGGCCAAGCAAGCTGAAACTGACATTAAATTCTTTAAGATGACAAACAATATTCCTGACGAGGAAAAATAATGGACGCCATTATGAGAGATCTGTTTGGATCAGCGTGGGCTTACTACGTTGCATTTGGAATTCTATTTTTTTGGTGGCTAGCAGATAAAGCTATGGGGAAAAAGAGAGATGATTAAGTACTACTGGAAAAAGATTGATTGGACTGTTGTTCAAGTAATCATTTTGGTTGGAATGTTGCCTACCATGTTAGTTCTTGGGGCATTGTTCTACCAGTTGTTTAGTGCAAAGTATAGATAACAGAAAGTAGATTAACTGTGGCTGATTGGGATCTGACGGCTGAAGACTATCAAGAAGCTTGGGACGATTGGTATTCAGGATACGAAATTAATGACTTCATAGAATATTCAGAGGAAAACTGGGAGAAAGTCCAGACTATGAATCCTCACTTAATTTGGACTAGCCACAGTACTTGTGAGGATGAGAAGGTTTCGGCTGGTATTCATCTATTTCAAAACAGTTGTTGCTGGGATACCTTCGGCTGGTATGTAGCTAAAAAGCCTTGGGAAGGCGAGATAGATAATCACTACGAAAGCTACAACGCCACTGCCTACCTACCTTGCCACATCTGCAATCCAGAAGGCGAAGGAGATGAAGAGAATTTTGATCAAGAATGTGAGTATTGTTTTGGAGAAGGATATGTTAACCACTACTTCGATTAGAGAAAAACTAGAGAAAAAATTTGCCCCTGGATGGGGTGAATGGATTAGTTGCGATAGAGGTTGGGATTGGATCTTGGAAGATCTAGATGGAAAACTTAGTTATCTAGATCCGAAGTACAAACTTAATCAGGTAAAAGAAAAGTTTGGCACTCTTAGATTTTACTACGAATCTACTGCGAAAAATGTATACAAACAAGAGCTGATGCATGATGCTGTAACTATTGCAGAGATGCTTTCAGCTTCAACTTGTGAAATTTGTGGTAACTCTTCTCGGATATCAAACGCATATCGGGGCATTAAGTATGACTCTTCAGTCGGACTTAAAGAACGCTCTGGTTGGTATAAAACTCTATGCAATGGTTGTGCAGATACTGCTGGGTATGAGGCTAAAGTTGAAGATTAACTTTAAAAAATATGGACCTAACCTACTTGACCCAGATAAGTTTTTTGGTATAGTAGTCCACTCGCACCCTAAATACAAAGGTGTAGAGATTTTCTTTGGTAGATATATTTATGAGATTTGGACTGGATATAAAAGATGATCGATATTATCAGTATTCTTGGGGTTTCAAGCATTGTCTTGGTGTGCTCAGTTATGGTTTGGGTATTTTTATATGAGATTTGGCTAGAGGATAGGAAGGCTGCAATTAGGATTTCAATTCCAGTTGTCTTGCTGACTATTGTTATTATCGCTCTGATGATTAAGGAGGCGACACTGTGAGCCCTGATGACATCGAAAATATGATGGAAGCTGTCCAGGTCTACGGAGAACTGCTAGGCGGCATGAAGAAAAAGTTTATTGCAGAGGGCTTCTCTGAGGAAAGCTCGGAGGCCTTGGTTATAGAGATCTTAAGGAAGATGAGCTAATGAGCTTTGAGAGATTTGGTAGCTCTGACGTCTACATCTTCGAACATGTAGGTGGATTCATTGAGTGTTGTGGCTGCTCTCTGGCAAAGGTAGAAGAGGGCGAGATTTTTGGATTTACATACTTAAAGACTCCGCGAGAGGCCCTAGAGCACTTAGATTCTCATGAGGCAGCCGGAGATGATATTGGCGGTGCTCGAAAGCGTATCGAGAAAGAGTACGAAGACTTGGACGCACCTATTGAACCATACGTTAGAGACCCCAAGAGTGAAAAGCGAATTCGTGAAAAGATGAGTATGGCTTTTCCAAATGAAAATTTTAGAGATAAGAGTAATGGCGAATGACTTGGGCTATATATTCAAAAGAAACTGATCAGCCTCTGTGGCTTGGCGATAATGCAAAAGATCTAGTTACTACTATGGGAGAATTAAACCGCTCTTTAGGTGATAGATTTTATCTCGGTACTTACTCAAGGAGCGAAAATGAAGCTACTGATAAATAAATGCAATCACGGATTTACCCTGTCTGAAAGGCAGAAGGCACTTTTTCCTGTCGAACCAGAGTATGGATATGCTCACGTAGATAGATCAAATGAACTATTAGTTGCATCTTTCGAAGCCGGGGATAATCGAGGAGATGGCGGTTCTACCCTAACTTTGGTAGAAATTCCCAATAATGTCAGGGAGTACAAAATTACATCCGATGACGGTATCGAGACTCTTGAGTGGATCGACCCGGACACTGGTGAGACTCACAGTATCTAGTCATGTCTTGCACCCAAATAAGCGAAAGAGTTTGGCGAGATGACTATGGTCATCTGATTGTAAATACTCACATCAATGCTGAGTGCGCTAGAAATAATTGCCCACTCCATAATCCGTCTAATCACCACATGCTAGGATTTCAGCAGAGGTGGAGACCTGACCGTCATTTGATGGAACGAATTTGCCCTCATGGAATTGGCCATCCAGATCCAGACGATTTGAGCCTAAACCGGGTTCATGGATGTGATGGCTGCTGCTTACTGGAGGTATAGATGAGCTATGAAGATGGCTTTGAAAAAATAGAAATATCTGATGAAGATATGTCTCAGGTTCAAAGAATTATAGTTGAGGGGTTTATTCGAGAAGGGGAATTTAAAACAAGAAACGCCCTTATTGAAATGCTCAACAAAGATGTTGATGACTATTTAAAAGAAGTAGATCATGATCCAAACATTGACTGGGTGAATGGCGTCAGGTATGCTGCTCATATCATTAGAGAGGCAAAGCTTGATGGAACTGGAATCTGAGGGCAGAGAACTTTATAGGTTCGAGTACTGGGAACCAATATACGAAGAAAATTTTGTTGACTGGGTATGGCTTAAGCCAGAAGAAATTTACAGCTATAAACCATCTGAGGGTCCGGTGGTTTTTAGAAAAGCAACCCCTGATGAGTGCGATCTATATAACGAAGCATACGCAGATGGATATGGAATTGCCGCAATTTTAGAATTTGAATCTAGATATGATGGAATAACTTTTAGAGTTGAACTTGATGGAGATGGCAATCTCACTGATATACAGGGTAAAAAGATGTTTCAGTGTGCTGTTTGTGACCGTCATTTAGATTTTGAAGAAAATGTCTCCTCGGCTGGCGGGATGTATCTCGGGGCAGTTAGAGATGGAAAGCTATGGCACATTTGCTACGATTGCGCTCATGGGAGGGCAGAAGTGGAGTGGATCGAGCAAGGATGGGTGTGGGACGATGACCCTGGGTCAGCGAACGAAAAGAGTAGCTGAGCCATATATTGCTCAATATAGACGCTCTCCATGGTGGGTTAAGGGATTAACTTTAGGGTTGGTTGGGTTAATCCTCTTGCCAGACCCTTTTGATTGGTTTCCTGGGATAGCCTTTTTGGATGAGCTTTTGTATGCTACGCTACTTCTCAAGTTGTTACATAAATATGGTGCTTTGCCTCACGAGGCGAAAACGAGTCCCAAAGACTTAGTGAAAGAGATACTTAAGAAAGATGAATCTAGATGAGTTCCGAAAAGTTGCACACGAGCATTACCAATTTGCTGAAGACGTTTTGGTCAAGAAACAAAATGATTATGGTCCCACTAACATTAGTCGCGCTCCCGGTGGTCCTCTTAATGGTCTCCGTGTACGTATACATGACAAGGTTTCGCGGATCAACCACCTCATTGATTCGGGAGCGACGCCAGAGAACGAATCCCTAAAAGACTCGTTTTTGGATCTCGCTAACTACAGCATTATCGCTATGATGGTATTGGATCAAAAATGGCCAAACGAGTAGACGTTTCCTATGAAAGCCTCCGTCAAGAAGGCCGTGAGGAAGTCCTTGAGTGGCTACGCCAGCATGAGGTTATTAGCTATAGCAAGCCTGAAAATAAGTACTTTGTGTTTGACCGTAATAGCCAGTGGCTCCTATTTCTACCCTGGGAAAAATCACAAAAATAACCCGCTGGTAAACTGGTCCTAACTTTGTTTAGGAGCATTATGACTAATCATCCACCAATGTTTGCATCTCAGATCGCTGACCAAAAGAAATGGGATGAAGGCTTTAAGGCCGGAATTGCTGAAGTTCTTCACGAGCTTTCGTCAGCTGCGGAAAAGAGTAGTGACCTAGAGGGTCCAACTAAGGACTGGGTACACGAGCTTTCGACAAAGATAACTCAGAAGTATCTTTAAATGGGAACGCCCTTTTCAAGGGGAGAGATACCTGAACTGATGAACAGCTATGTTCATTTTGCTTCACCTAAATTCTGGGGGGATCCGGCCTGTGTCAATGGTAAAGTAACCTATGTAGACGCTTCTAAGGAGCCTAAAGTTGTGTATGTGGCTCCTTATGGCTTAGGATATTCAGTACGAGTTGATGTAACCTGCTACGAGGTTGCAGAAAAGATAGAGGAAAATGAGCAGCATTCGAGCCACTGAGCGACAGCTAAGACGACTACAAAAGCAGCGCCACCTCTACGACATTCAGATGATGATTTTATCAAATCCCCTGCTAAAAAATCTAAGCAAGTGGGACCAAAAAACTTTAATTAAGCTGATTTATAAGGCCGAAATGATTGAGTCTTATATGAGGGATAAGCAAATTATTCGGGTAAACGACTCTTTCGAAGAGATTGTAGAAAACGTAGCTAGAATCCTGGACGACGCTATGGACCAGAGGGCTAGAGACGAAGACGAAGACCCCGAAAATAATCGATAAAAATTCTTTAAATTTGGACTTGACAAGATATTTTTAGTGGGGTAGTCTCTAGACATAAACCTAGAGATAAGGACTCTAATGAAGAGAATGACGCTTGCTTTTGCTTCTACAGCAATGGCTTTTACTTTACTGATTCCAGCCGTACCAGCTAGTGCAAACAGCCAAGCTGTATCTGATGTCAGTGCCTACTACCGAGTAGATCTCGGATATAAGGTTGGTTGGAAGGCTCCAACTGATCGAAATGGAATTACTGGTTATGTCGTAACTGCTCAGCCTGGTGGTCAGATCTGTGTTGTTCGTGGTGTAACTGCTAAAGAGTGCACCTTCTCGACCAGAACCCTTGGCTTCACAAACAACTACACTTTCACTGTTTCGACAATGAAGAACGCTGTAGTAGCTGCAGTTTCAGCTGGATCAAATTCAGTGACTGCTGCTTCAATCCCCCTTGCTCCTAGAGCTTTGGTTTCTGAGGTTGTTTCCCCCACTCAAGTAGATGTTGCTTGGGTACCAAATTCAAATACTGGTGGTGCTCCGCTGTATGGCTACAAGCTCACGTATTGGAAGTCAGACACTGTAGGTTCTCCAATTAATGCCACAAAGATTGAGCAGGTCTTATCTGACACTGCAACTTCACTGACTGTGGAAGCCGGATTTATGTACATCATCAACATTGCATCATGTAATGCTTATGGATGTAATTCAGCTGACTACTGGTCTTATGCAAACACTGGTGCAACCAATGTAACTTTGCCAAGAATTATTGGTGGAGGATCTGCATCGACTACATGCTTTGATAGCATCTACGATGCAAACACTGGAGAATCAAGCACTGGTACCTGTGGAGCTGTAGTTGCTGACCCAAGCACTTACCCGGTGGTTGATCCAAGTTCCACTACGCTAACTATTAACTTGCCAACTAAGTTTGATCAAAGAGCAACCTTGTCCTTTGCACGCTCTTATTCTTTGCGTACTTGGGGTCCAATTGGAGTTAGTTGGTTTGCTTATCTAAAAGCCACCAGTAAGTCTTTTACTCTTGGCTTTGTGACAAATCCCGTTCTAACAACTACAACTCCTTCAGTTTGTGAAATAGTTGGTCCAAAGCTGGTCCTCAAGTCTGTTGGTACCTGCACTGTTCAAGCTTATGTAGAAGGAAATGGTGTATTTGAAACAAGCAATACTGCAATCCAAAAAATTACTATTGGTAATTAATACATAAAAAGAAAGCCCCCGGTGGTTAGCCGGGGGTTTTTCCTTGTCGGGATTAATACTTGTTATTGTTCACTGCGCTACGAAGAGCTGCAATGGTCTGAGGCCCCCAGACTCCATCGATTCGTCCCTCATAGTCTGCACGAGCAACTAATCTCTTCTGCACTCCCTTGTATGTGTTGGTTCCAGGAATTCCGTCAACTGCTCCTGCATAGCCGTATGGCTGTACAGAACGCTGAACAGCTTTGTAAGTATTTGGACCTGGTACACCATCAATTGCTCCAGAGTATCCGTGGTCGCGAGCTAAAAGAATTTGGAACTTCTTCCAGTCTTCAACGGTTAGTTCTTTAGAAGTGTCAGCAACTAGTGGCTTAACTTCAGTTGCCTTTGGCTCTTCAGCCTTAGCTTCAACCTTTGGAGCTTCTCCCTTAATAATTGCTTTAGCAGTTTTCTTGTCAACCTTTGGAGCTACAACTCCTCCACCGTTTGCAATGATTGCTTTCTTTAGATCGGATTTTGCGGTTGTTGGACCAAAGACGTCCTTGACTGCCTTGCCCAAAGTGGCATGCAAATGAGCCCCGCTCGAGGCATTCCCGGTGTTTCCGATCGTAAGGCCGTGAGATACATCTCCGGCAGTTACTTTGTCTCCGACCTTAACGCTTAGCGCAACTTCTGGTCCGTGTGCACCTTTGCAGTTAATGCCGCACTTTTTGCAGGCTAGGTGGCAATATCCAATAAACCAAATCTTGCCGTCTTTATCTGCGGCGGTCTGGACTACGACCCAGCCTAACACTTTACTCCACTGAACAAGCTTGATGGTTCCATCTGCAATAGCAGGAATTAAAGTTTTACCTTTGTTTGAGCCAGCCGGTGCCCAGTCGGTACCAGAGTGTGGCTGCATTTTATTCTTGCGGCGGAAGGCGGAAAGTGTGCCGTATTCGCCAGTAATATTCTTTTCAGGAAATGGCATTACCCATGACATAGTGTGATCCTTTCGGTACCTCAATTTTACCTTAGTACTACAAAAGTGATTCTTTTATGTAGTCTTCTAGTCTGACTTTAGGTTCCCAATTTAATAGGCTTTTAGCTTTTGAAATATCAGCTAAAGTCTCTCTGGCTTCGCCGGGGCGATTTGGCAAGTACTGATATTTGTTAGATATAAGCTGAGCTAATTCGTTTATTGAAAAGTTTCTACCAGAGCCAATATTAATCGGTTCTCCATTTAATTTGTCTTTATACTCCATAGCTGCTATATTTGCTTCAACTACATCTTTTATGTTGGTAAAGTCTCGTCGTTGCTCCCCGTCTCCCACGATAGTTAGAAAGTCTCCAGCTTTGTGTTGGTTTATAAACTTAGATACAACAGGTGCATACTGCCCACTGCTTGGTTCTCTACTGCCATAAACATTAAAATATCTAAGACTTACTGTGTCTAAATTGTAGAGGTGGGAGTAGACGGAGCAAAGTAATTCTCCTGAATACTTAGAGACAGCATAAGGACTTAAACAATTTTGAGACTGTGTTTCTATATTTGGTATCGAAGCTGCTGTCCCGTAGACCGAAGAAGTCATTGAATAAATGACACGTTTTACGTTTGCTTGTCTGGAGGCTTCAAGTACATTTAGGGTTCCTAGAACATTTGTTTGAATAGATAGCCCTGGGACTTCAATTGACGGCTGAACCCTAGCCTGAGCTGCCGTATGAAAAACATAGTCAACGCCACTAAATATCCAGGCAATGGCTGAATAGTCTGTTATATCTACTTTATAGTTTTCAGTTTCGTCATTCCAATAAAACTTGGCATTTGTTTCAGCGGACTCATTATCGATAACAATTACTTGATGGCCTAGGGCTAAGAGCCTATCTACCAAATTAGACCCTATAAAGCCTGCACCGCCAGTTACTAGGGCTTTAGACATGCCTAAATTCTACCAAGCTTTTCTTTGGCATAAGAATGCCTATAAGAATTGCTATATGCCCTCTGGAAGGCCAGAAACTCTTCTCTACGTCTGTTGTACTCTGGCACCCTTGGAAATGGATTCTGAGGGCTCCTGAGGGGCAATTTGGCATAGTGGGCTTTGGCTGCCTCGTAGGCTAGCTGGCGAACCAACTTATCTTTTGGCTCGAAGAAATACCTCAAATAGAGGAATAGGCGGGAGAGTCCTCTCATGGGGTAATTTTACCACTTATTGAGGGGGGTTGTTTTCTTGATGATATTTAGGGCGTGAAAGCTCCCAAATGTAGTCCCAGACGAAACTCTCATACTCGTCGGGACTCATTTGGCGGCCCATAGCTTTTTCAAGTTTGCAAGCAGCTATGTCTGCTAAAACAAACTTTTCTTCGTTGGAAAGACTTTGGAAGTACAAGACTATTCCTTGTCTTCATCCTTTTCGTAGCGAAGTGGGAAAGTGATTACCCAAATGCCAAGAGTAATCCAGATGAGCATGCCAACAACATCCTTGGCAGAACCCTCCAGAACAACCCAGGCGACAAACATACCGAGCAGGGTCCACGCCTGATCGATCATGTCCTTAAATAGTGACTTAAGAAAGTGAACCATTTAATTTCCTTTTCTGAATTAGTTCGTCAAAGTTTTTGACTTTTGTGTCTCCCAGGTAAGACCATGCATAGCCAGTAGCAATCATGGTTTCGTTAAAAGATGTCTCTTCCTCATCGAGGAAAAGCCATCCCAGGACACGTCCGTATTTTTCGGAAGAGTCCGGTTTTTCGGTGCGAATGACAATTGTCTGAGCAGCCGAAAGTCTTTGCTTTAGTAGTGCCTTTGATTCAAGACCAAGAGACTTTTCATATTTGTCAGCAGTACGAGACTCAGGGGTATCAATACCTGCGAGACGAACACGCTTAGTGATTGAGATATCAAACCCGAGATCAATCTCTACATCAATAGTGTCGCCATCAATAACAGCTAACAATTTCTTAACTCGGTATTCGTACATTATGGTCTCCTTGCTGCAGATGCTGCTGCGCTGGTAGCGGCCGCGGTTGCAGTCATTGCAACCTGACCAACGATCACGGCTGCGATAACAACCTTCTCGGACTGCTCGCGGACCTGTGGTGACATGTCAGCACCCGCGTTACCTAAAGCGTTGAACACTTCTACAGCTGCTCCGGCTACATCGCCCAAAAGTGGGACTGCAGCTAGAGCTTCATCTAGAACAATGTCGTCTTGCTGAGCTGCAACTAATAGAGCGTCAAGGGCTGCTTCGTAAGCTTCGGATCCAGGGGTAGCTGTCTCAAATACTTCTAGGGCAGCTTCCTTAATTTCTTCTGCTTGCTCTTCTGTTAGCTCCGTAGGCTCAATATTGACAAGTTCTTCAACTAGAGCTACGATATTTTCCGATGAAATTTCTTCTTCTAGTTCTATCGGTGCTTCTGGCTGAGTCGGTTCGGACGGATCAGTTGGGGTCGGCTCTGGGGTTGGTTCTGGTTCTGGGGACTCTTCTGGCTGATCAGTGGGGTCAGTGGAGGGCTCTGGTTCGGGCTGAGGAGTTGGAGTGGGCTCAGGAGTATCCGTTGGTTCGGGCTCGTGAGTTGGCTCGGGCTCGGGCGTGGGAGTCGGTTCAGTTGGCTCGTGTGAGGGCTCTGGAGTCGGCTCAGGCTCTGGTTCGGGAGTCGGTGTTGGAGAAGGCTCGGGAGTTGGCTCGGGAGTAGGAGTTGGTGTTGGTTCAGGAGTTACTGTGGGTTCGGGACTTGGTTCTGGTGTTGGGGTTGGTGTGGGGGTTGGCGTTGGCGTTGGGGTCGGAGTAGGCGCAACGTAAACAACTTCTGCAGTTACAGGGGCAGATTGCTGAGAGTAAATACTTTCAGTGTCGTTGTCTGCGCGAACTGTGAATGAATAAGTTGCGTTAAGTCCACCAGTCTGTTCGAACAATTCTTTAGCTAGTGTGATGGAAGTAGTTGTAGATGCAACTCCCCAACCTGGATTGTTTCCGGTTGTCCAGAAGATTGCATAGCGTTCTACTGAAGTGTTTTGAGCGACTGCTGCATCCCAAGTAAGAGTTACAGATCCATCATTATTGGCAGTTGCCTGCAAGTTAGTTGGTGCCTGTAAAACCGGAGCAATGCTTACGTTTCCAGTGAATGGGAATGGGTACTCTACTGAGTCAGCCATCGAGGTGATGTTGTATCCATAGTTAGAGGTATATGTTGCACTGTATTGGTAGTACTCAATAAAGACTCCACCATCGCCGTCCCATGAGTTACCTTGGATAGATGCACCCTGCTGTGTGGCCTTTCCATCGTTGAAGTAATCATTCAAGAGGATTACGCGCTGAACGTTGTTGCGGAAAATATTGTTGTGGATTACGCGACCCTGTGGGGGAGTTGCGAAGAAGTTGGTCCAGCTGGTTGGGATCCACGAGTTGGTGTAGATATCAATTTGGTTTCCATCAAAAGTTGAATTGGTAACTCTGTGCTTGTTGATGCCCTGCATTCTGAACGCATAAACGTTGTTGTTGAATGTAGAATTGTCAACCAGAACTGTGCGCTCGCCGTAGATAGCATTTGAGTTGTTGGTAAACGTAGTGCCAGTAATTGTGATTCGGTTGTCGTACTGAGTGTCAGTGGCAGTGGTTACGCTTGGAGTTCCGCCGTGGTTAGAGAAAACACCTTGGTTGTTGTTGGTAAAGAGCGAGTTCGAAATGTTGATGTAAGAGCCGCCCTCCTTGGTAGTGACGGCTGAGCCCTGTGCAATATTGGTGAAGTGAACGTTGGTGACGTTAGCAGTTCCACGAACTACCCAAAGAGCTGAGCCCCGCTGCCAGTCAGCCGCATAGGTGTTGCGGATGGTGACGTTAGATAGATTCAGAGTCAGAGCTGAGTTTCTAATGTCGAAAGCAGTGTAGAGAGCGTTTCCATCAATAATCGAGGTTGCTCGGTTGGCAGAGGTGATTGTCACGTTCTGAGTAATGATTGGCAGGTTGGCAGTCAGAACAATTGGCTGTGTGGTCTTGATTGTGATTAGATCATAGATTCCGCCAGCTGTTGCGTTAGCCTGAGTGATCGCCCAGCGGAGTGTTCCTGGGTCGGAGGTGTCGGCAGTCGAGGTAACTTCTAGTGAAGTTGGAGGAAGAACGATTGCACCGTAAGCTGCAACGGTGGCGGTTCTTGCAACGATTGCGTCATTAATTGCTGTAGCGAGTGTGGCTGAGGCAGACTGAGCTTCTGAGTTCTTGGTGTCCCTAATGGACTCAAGGTTTGTCAAATAGCTTGGATCTGAATAGGTACTGTAAGCAGCTTGAGCTGAAGCAAGAGTTTGAGATGCCTGAGTGAGAGCGGAGTTAGCCGCATTGTAAGTTGGAGCTACTGCGTCGAGGGCTGCTTGCTTGTCTTGGTAATTCTGGTAAGCAGTTGCATCATAAGAGTTGCTAGTGAATGTGAACTTGTCTAGATAAAGAATGTCATAGTCGCCTGGAATTACGTAAGACTCAATAATTTTTCCTGCAGGTGCAGTGTATGAAACGTTGCAGTAGTAGTTTGGACAGGCATCGTTGAATACGCCATTTGGATTTAAGAATGTTGAAGTGGTGTTGTCGGTGAAGGTAACAGTGATTGTTTGGTCACCATTACGTGCGTAAGTTTCGAAACCTAAGGCAGTTGGTGTAGAGCCTGTTGGCGGTTTAACCTGAAGGTTCTGTCCATTACCGTTTACAAAAATTCGACCGTTCTGTAGCTGAGGGTTGCTGTTTGCGTTAATTGGAGTTGTTCCGTCAAGTAAAAACTGGATGCCTGAAGTTATCTGTCCACCGTCAAAATTTTCAATAATGTTTGAGTTAACAACGGTCGCTTGATAGGCAGACCACGCATCATTGCGATCCTGTAGAGCAGCTGAATAACTTGGCTGAATTGCAGCTAAAGATTGAGAAGCTGCGTCATAGTTTGTTTGAGCAGTGGCCAGAACTTGCTGTGAAGTCGAAATAAGTCCTGGCACTGCGTCAACATTTGCTTGGGCTGTAGCTAGGTCTTGGTTGGCCGTGTTTGATGCGGTCAGAGCGGACTGGGCAGTTGCAACAGCTGAAGAGAGTGTGGTTAGCGAGCTGGCAAATTGGTTTAGTTCAGAAATATTATTAGGTGCATATTGCTGATAATGTCCAACATAATTTGAATAGTGCTGGGTATAGGTAGCTAAGTCTGCCTGTAACTGGGACACCTGCTGGGCGGGGGTCTGTGTGGCATAGCTGGATAGCGCACCTGATAGCGGGAAAGTAAAGGCTAAAAGGATTGCTAGGGTTGAATTGAGGGATACTCTACTTCTTAGACTTAGGCGCATTGGCTTGGTCTTCTCCTGCTTCTTTGAGTCGGACAACTTGGCTGAAGATCATGTTGACTTCACTTCGGCTAATCTTTCCGTCCTCTAAGAAAGCGAGAGCTAGCTTCTCGACAACCTTTGCAACTGCTAGCAGACCACCTAATGCGGCAGACATCCAAACATCTAAACCAATTATGGAACCCGCTCCAATAACTCCGAGAGCTGAGGCGATGAATGTGGCGACGATTCGATAAGAAATATCAAGGGTAAGACCAATTTTGCTATTTTTGTTTTTAGCTGGCTTAGATTTAGTATTCAATTGAGAGCTCCGGAAGTTCTAGTTTCGGGCTCTCCCGCCCTGATATCTTTAATTATTTTATCAGACTTGAAGATTTATGAATTGATACTTGACAAATTTTTAGGGGTTTGCTATTTTCAAAGCATGGATGAAAAAAAGTTAGAAGACTATCCCTATGGTGTTCCAACCGCCGAGATTCTAGAAATCTATGGAACTAAAACTGGCGAATACAGAACTTGGACTGACAAAAATGGAATTGAGCATACTTATAGGTCTACTGTTTATGTAGATGTGGAGCGTTCTATTTGTCGCCAAGGTGGGATGTTTCTGTGTGATGAGCACGTAGAAAATGGAATTCTATACAGATGCATCTTGTGTCACTACGAAGATATCGACTCTTATTGCAGGGCAACTACAAGTTATGGAAGACGATGCAAGAGCAAGGTTGCAAACCTTGAATACAATGATGAACTTGATTACTACAAAAACTTTCGAAAAGATCCACACGATAACTATTGCCATAGACATGCTAGAGAAGCAGTCAGAAGTGGTAAGCGTTTCAGTATAGATTCATTAGATGAGTGGTTAGACTCCTGGCAAAAAGAAACAATTCTTAGGTGGAAGAAAGATCTGCTAGAAAGACTAGAAATCCTGGGAAGACTAACCGTTTTGCAGTTAGAAGCATTATCTAAGTCTGAACCAGACATATATGTCTACTTCATAAAATGTGGAAACTATGTTAAAATTGGGAAGTCTGCTAATCCTAAGGAAAGATTTAAGACCCTAAAAAGAGAAAGTGATGCTACAATTCGGCCGAAGGATATGAATATAGCTGAGGCAGAACTTATAGGCTACATTCCTGGCAGTGGATTCTTAGAGGGTATGCTTCATGGACACCTTAGGGAAGAGCATGCCGCTGGTGAGTGGTTCAGATTGGGGTCAAAGACTTCAAAGCTATTGGAGACCTATATGGGAAAGAGTGACTTTACTGTAAATAAGGTTGTGGATAGCTTGATTAGAGACTATGATGTAATTATTGGTCAGAACTTGCGGGACCAAATTGATATAGAACACGCCTTCCAGGCAGAGAGAGAACTAGAGGTGATGAGGTATTTTGACAATAACGATTGATTGGTCATGGACTGCTTTTATTGTTGGGTCCATTTTTGGAATTATCCTGAGCGTAATGGCTCTGTTTGTCATTGCTTTCAAGCAGTGGAGTAAAAACAAGAAGGCTTCTGACAAGGCAACTGCAGACTGGTGGGCCAGCCTAGAAGACTGGCAGAAGGAAAACGAGAAGAAGTCAAGGGGCCGTTAAAGGTTTAAACTAGTTCTATGGAACTAGAACCTGGCATAATCTTAGGCTTGTTAGTAGTAGTGTTTGCTGTGGCCCTGCTGTTCTTTGGCATCATAATCTCTAACGTTAAGCGTGATATAGAAGACGCCATTAGTGAAGCAAGCGAAGAAGATCAGGAAGAGATTCGTAAAAAGCTGGTTAAAGCTTTGTACCCTCCTAGATTCTTTCGAGATTAGGCACTGGGACTAGATGTCAATTTTAGATTTATACAGCGCTGAATACATTAGGGAGTCTATAGCTAAAGCGCAGGCTGAAAAAGGTGCAGTATTTTTCCCTGGTGCATTTCCTAATGTTCCAAAGTGGGATGACTTTATTAGAGTTTTAAATCAGCAGAGACAAATTCAAGCTAGCTTTACTCCGAACAGGCCGGAAGAAGAAATTCTTAAAGGAATGGTTTTTAAAAGAGTGGAGTCCGACTTCTATTTCTACACTGTAGGTGGGGTCCTGGAAGAAGACATCAAAGAAGTAGTTGAAGTTAAAGATACTCTTCGTGAGATCTTGGGCGAGATTATTGATTATGGTCCGCACCCTGTGGGAACCTTCATGAACTTTGCGGCTGAGGGATTTAATGTGCCACTGCATGGGGATGATAGGGAAACCTTTTTCTGGCAGTGTATTGGGACGACTCGCTGGACTATTAGTAAGCCATCCTCTCCGGGAGTCGAGAGTGAGCATATTATGACTATAGATATGACTCCGGGGGATTTATTGTATCTAGGGCACTGGGTTAAGCATGGCATTGAAGTAAGTGGCCCTAGAGCTGGAATTACGTTTGACGCCAGAAAGTAGTACTAATCCTTGTCCCTGGTTGGGTCATTGATTTCATACTCTTGCTCTTCCCCCCAAACATAATACCTAACCGTCTGGTAGAGGTCTATGGTTTCGGCTACAAGCTTTTCAGTAGCCAGGATAAGATCTGCCTTGGCCTCTGGGTTGGTCGGGGGGTCGAGCTGGAGGTGGATCTCCTCTACAGCATAAGCGCATAATTCAAGCCTGCGAAGGGCTGCATCCAAAGATTGCTGGGGCATGCGTTCTGCTGACATATTTACATTTTAGAGGGTGATTGTTTCGTTGTTTTTTGGGGATTATTTGGGGATTGTTTTTTGATAATAAACGCCATTATTGTGGAGGAAGAGGGGGAAGAATTATTATCAAGAAATGGAAAAATGGTGGCAAAAAGGTGATAATAAAAAATGAGATTTATTATCAAGAAAAAAGTCTAAAGGGAGTGAAATTTTTGATAATAAGTAGTACTTTATATATATTATATATAATATGCTATTAGTTTATAGGTACGCGTATAGAAAATTTTCTTAGGCCTTTGGTGAAAATTAGTTGCATATAATATATAATATATAACAGAAGAAAAAGAGGATTTTAACTGGAATCATAGGGAGCAACTAATAGAAATAATATCTAGTTGCAAATTATGGAGAATGGTTGTAGAGTGATTGACATGGATAAGAAACCACATAGAGGGATAGATATCCCGATCTTTGAAGAGACTATGAAGAAGTTTGAGAACCTTGAATTTCTGAGAGACGACAAAGGCAGATGGCATCAAGTTATGAAAACTGTGAGTCCTGGTTGGTATCAGAATTCAAACGGGGATTTATATCACTATGACGGAGTTGTCTGGGATGAGGTTCCGAAAGAGCAGCCAGAGAAGTTGGAGTATTTAGGGTGAGTACAGAAAAGCTTGTGACTGACAGTTTTGTTATAGATGAGCAGGGGATGTCTTGGTTTAAGAGAGAAACCGAAGAAGGCGTCGAATACTGGGAAAGCATGGAAGAGATATCTATAAAAGCTGAGCTAGCAATGGATAGATATATTCGATCTGTGTTTCCTGGTGGTCTTGTAGATGAGAATGACATAATTCAACTTCGAGTTGTGGCCGGAAGATTGACTTGGATTAAAGCTAACAAGAGCGAAGAAAAGTGGCAGGAGCTCACCCCAACCGTGGCAAAAAAGATTGAAGCTGGAAAGGTTTTAGTGTCAGACGATGAATCAGACGACTATGACACCCCTGAACCAATAAAGAATTTATTGAGCGAAAAACCTGTACAAAAAGAATTGCGTAATTCCGGGTGGTACCAAAATCTAAGAGGCGACTTGTATCACTTTGATGGAACCAACTGGCTGGGAAATGTTCCTAGCAAGAATCAAATAGAAGATCTAGAATATCTAGGTTAGAAGGAGAGGCAATGATAAAAGCTAATGCTGGAAAGATGCGAGGCGTTCGTGTAATGCGAGACCCAGAAGGAGTGCTTCTGGATCCATTCACTGACGAGACTGGCATCCAATATGGATATGTTTTGGTCTATGGAGAGGAAGAGCCAGCTGTGTTTGATGGAACAACTTGGCATCCAGTCATGGACTCAGAAGAAAACTGGGAAGACACCCTTCCAGAAAAGCTACAAGTTCAGGCAATGAAGATTATGGAATTGGCACCAACCAACCCAATCTACGCTGAGCTTGCGAGAATCATGAATATCACAGTTGGAGTTGGAGCACCTAGTGCATCTTCTGATAGTCCAATCGTGATTGACTACGGGAAGTCTGCTAACTAGATGTCCATTCTCGATTCGTTTGATGTTGACCAGGATGAGCTGGAGCTAATTGATAGAGCAGTTAGACAGCCTCCTCAAAGAAATGACAAGCGTATCTGTATTTGTGGACATCCAGTTTCTAGACATAACGAAGTAACTAAAGCATGTAGACCAGCTAGATTTAGCTGCCCATGCAAGAGACTTCACCCAGTCATCGAGGTACCAGATACCAGATACTTCCTGAGTCGAACACTAGGCTCCGGGGAAAAGCACGCTCTAACTAGGGGAATCTTCATGGCTCGTAATGCCATGGGGGATGACTTCGAAGCAAGAGCTAAGTGGTTAGTTGACATGGTTTGTGAAAACCCAGAATGTCGAAAGCCAACCAAGCTTTTCCCGATCAAGTGTGATACTGACTGGTTCAGAATCTATGACTCGGAAAAGGAGCAGGGAGTAACTTGCTTCTATTGTGAATCCTGTCGAAATATATACTACGACAGCGAAGAAGCAATCCAAGCAAAGCGAGAAGCTATGCGACTAAGAAACACAACCCAAACATCATAGCTTTGTGCTAGGATGCAAATACCAAAACTAACGTTAGGAAAAATAAGTTATGGCAAACATCTCACTATGGGAAAAGTTCCGCAAGTCAGTTGGACTTGGGTACAGTGAAAAGCTAGTCATTGAACTAGCTCGCGAACAGCGTGAACTTGAGGCTCAGCGCAAGTCAGCACGTGAGGCAATTCTTGCTCAGCAGGCCAAGGCTAAAGCAGCCGAGGAAGCTTATGCTAAGGCAAAGGCGGCAGAGAAGAAGAAGGCAGAACCAAAGGCAAAGGCCCCAGCTAAGCCGAAGGCAAAAACTCCAGCTAAGCCAACTGCTAAGAAGAAGAGCAAGTAATTTAGTGTTAGGATAAATATGTGCTGGTCCTGTCAGTCGGGAAGACTGGGAAGAAGCAGGACCAGTACGTAAAAATTTAATAGATTTGTTTCCGGGAGAGGGAAACAAAATAACCCCAGCTAGGGTTAGGTAGACCGCTTCAACATGTTACAGTGTTGAGGCGGTTTATTTTTTGGAGAGATATGAAACACGACTGGGTCAAAATTCCTTTGATTGCCGAAGAGCTAGGAGTCAGCGTTAAAACTATCTATAACTGGATTAGCGTAGGGAAGCTGTTCATGCCACTCCCTGGCTTCGTGAGTAGGGCAGATGCCTATGAGGTCTGGCTCCAACAACAGTCTCTAAGAAGCATCACTTCATACTTTATGTCGGTTCAAGGTATCATGCGAGATAGTAATGGACGATTCAAACAAAAGAAATCAGAAATGGAGCAAAGTGGAGAGTAGTGGTTCGTTGTTAATGAATAGCCGAACCCCCCGCGTTCTCCCTCTCCACGCGCAAAAATTCGTCCAACTTTCCATCAAACAAATCACCAACTTTTAACGAATGTACAATTGGTGCTATGTTTAAGACACATCCTGATGCAATCAAGCTTGCAGATGAAATCTATGTTTTCAAGAACTTTATTTCACCTGAAGAGTGTTCTCGCATAGTTGCGTCCCTCGACACCTTCTCAGCTCCCGGATGGGCAAACGAATCAGAATACACAGAAACCTCCGAAGTTACCCCATACCTACAAATAGTCAAGGGCGCTGACCTAGTAGAACTGCATGAGCGTTTAACAGAAATCGTTTCCCCAGACTTTGAACCGCTTCCTTCAAACTCCATCAACCGTTTACTCCCTGGTCAATCCCTTCACTCACATTGGGATTCCCCCGGTGAAGAAGAGCAAGTTCCAGATGGCGTTGCTGATCCTTACCAAACTTGCCACATCGTAAAGTATGGTTCAGTTGTCTACCTCTCAGAGTTCGAAGGCGGCGAGATTTACTACTCGCGTTTAGGAATTGAATACAAACCTGAACCTGGAGATCTTGTTATCCACTCTTCGTTTGAAGACTACGAACATGGGGTGCGTCCAGTAATCTCCGGCACTCGCTATGTCTACTCAACATTTCTTATTGAAAAGGGCAGAGCACTTCTGCCGGCGTTTAGATCGGAACAATCAACGAATGGTTAATAGTTTACAATTGATGGAGAAGGCGGCCCGATTACAAGTCCTCTCCCCAGTTAGTCGGGTCGTCTTCCTTTATAACGATTTGGTAACGGGCGTTCGCTCTAAGCGCAATCTCTTGACAGAAAGCGTTTACACATGCTAGAATCAGAAAACGGCGAGCTAGACCTAAACAATCTTGTAATCGATCTTCCAGTTGCAGCACGGGCTGACCTCTCAGAGCTCGGAATCGAAGAACTGGATAAAGGCGTCTGCGAAGACACTTTCCAAAACCGTGCGCTCCTGCGTAGATCAAAACTTATTTGGGAACCGGTTTACACAACTGACGGATCATCAAGCGGCCTGTTGAAAGTAAGGTCCGCGGATTCTACCCGCGAGCGCCGGATCCAATCGCTTAGTGAAAAGCGTCCAATACTTGTTAACGGATCAGACAACAACTCAGATTATTTAACCGGCCTGGATCTCTTAGCGGAGGAAGCTTCCGATTATTTGGTTCCACCGTGGGTTATTCATGCGACGCGTCTCTATCTCAAGGAACAAGAGACGGGTGTTCTAAATCCTAAGCGCCAGCCATTAGCTCAACCGCATCGCTGCCGACAGGTTAAGCATGACGGAATCCGTTGCATGCTTTGGGCATCGGGGCGTCCAAAAGATGACGGCCTGTGCAGAGTTCACCTTCGATCCGTCAAGCACAAGACTTCCGACGACATCGAACGCGCTCGTGAAAAGTTGATGCAGGCGGCACCGTTTGCTGTTGACAAGTTGGAAGAGCTGATGGAGTTCGCCGAGAGCGAGCCAGTAAAACTTAAAGCAGCAACGGAGATCCTGGATCGTGCTGGAGTCCGCGGAGGTTTTGAACTAGACAACAAAGTTACTGTTGACGTTCGGCCTGCAGCAGAGATCATTGCTGAACGGCTTGACCGATTGGCGGCTGGTGCTATACAAGCCGCGGCACGGCTCGCTCCTGATAACTCCGTAATAGACGCCGAGGTTGTAATTGATGAGCAGCAAGCAGCAACCGGATCTGAAACTTTTAACGAAGAAAAAGAAGAGCGGCCCGCCGCTAGTACAAACCAGGAAGAGAAATAACGGATGACCGGGAGAGACTATTCGTCAATTGTTGCAGCGGCCCGCACACACTATGAGAACCTAAAAGCGGATATCGCCAACAGCAAGGATCGGATCGAGCACATTCGCTTAACCGCTCTTGCTCAGGAAGCTCATAATCTTTTAACCGAGCTCGAGTCTTTCGAAACGGGACTCGTTTACAGTCACACCTCCGGATCTACAGGATTGACATCAAAAGAAGAACCGCTGGATCTACCAGAATTTAAATCTCCCTACACTCCGCCGCTACGTTTAGAGTAGGATTGTTTACGTGAAACTACGTAGACGCCAGGATCCTGCAGCCGCAGCAGAACTTTTCATCAAGACAGCTCAGCAGTACCTGGGATATACCACTGACATCAATGGCCGAAACATCTTTGGCCAGAAGGTTGGCTATGACTCCCAGCCTTGGGGCGGAGCGTTTGTTGATGTCTGTGCCCGCGAGGCCGGCTTAAAGATTCCATCGTTTGTGTATACTCCGGCGGCGCTCGCAGAATTCATCCGGTCCGGAAACTTTTCACGAGTACCTCAGGCAGGATCGATCGCGATCTACAACTTTTCATCAAACGTTGGCCACGCTGCTGATGCATTCGGCATGCCACACTGTGGAATCGTTGTTGATGTACGAGACTTTGAACAGAGCGGCCGGTTTACAACAATTGAAGGAAACACTGAAGGCGGCACCACATTCTCCAGGAAGGATGGCGTTCATCAAAAGTTGCGCAGCATCAACGAGGTTCTCGTTTTTTGTCAGCCGCTGCGTGCCGGATCCCGCACTTTTAACGAACGATTAATTGCCTGGATGGACCGCGGCCGCACCAAGTTCGACGGCGAGGATGTTAGAGCAATTCACACTGCTGCAGCGGATCCTCAACTTTTAATCATTGATAAAGAGATACGGCCCGGAGACCGTAATCGCAAGATAGAGATCATCCAGCTAGCGCTAGCTACAGTAACGGACATTCGAGGAGCTCAACCAGGTAAGTGGGACGCTATAACCGCAGCAGCCTGTGCACGCTTTCAACGAAACATTGGAAGGGTTGGAGCGGACATAACGGGTCTTCCTGACCAAGGGACGTTGCTGCGTCTAGCAAAAGACACGGGTCTGTTTACGCTGGGCTAATGAAGACTGCCCTGGTTACGTCTTTCGACGAAAACTACTTCAAGTACTCCATGGTTATGTTGAAGAGTCTTTCTCAGAACTATTTTTGTCAAGACCCCCTTGATGTAATTTGTCTAGTCCCTGGTGAACTTTTAACGAGAGAGAAAGAGTATTCAGCTGCGCTGCGTGCGGCAAACCTGAAGATCTCCTTCAGAACTTCTCAGCAATATGAAAAAGTTACATGCAGTGGGCGCTACTCCTACAGAGACTTTCCACATATCACACAGAATGCGATGCAGCGCTTGTTCCTCGCGTCGACTTTGCATGAATATTCGAAAGTCATCTACCTGGATCCGGACACCATCATTCTTCGTGATGTGCAGCCATTGCTGGAGTATCCATTGCACGGAAAGATTGCTGCGTACCAGGAACCGGATCACATGAATTTACGAACGTTTAAAACTTTGGATCGGCCCTACTTCAACAACGGCGTGTTCATAACTGACCTCGAGTACTGGCGCGAAGTCGGCCTGGAGGAACAGATGATTGCTTGGCTGGAAAGTAACGAGCTGACTCCCATCATCGAACAAGATTTAATGAACCGCTTCTTGTTCCCCGTCTGGTCACCGCTGCCTAAATCTTTTAACTTCTTTGACCAGGACGGAGATCAAGTTGACGAACCGGGCCCGCTTGTTGTACACTTTGTTGGTGAAGGAAAACCTTGGGTTGAGGGTCCAACCGAAACGGCGTGGAGAGTCAGGTGGAATAAGGTATATAACGAACTGTGGTAGGATTAACGGCGTGCTGTACGTAACGGGAGAGGAACAGCAATTGATCGACGATCGCGAACACAGAGACGGACATCAGTATCCCGAACTGAACCTCCCCATCATCCTAACGGTGTACACAAGAAGCCCACAGAAGTGGTTGCTGCTAGACAGAGAAACGGGCCAGACCTACGAGGGAAATAGCAAGGGCACATGGGATAAGCTTGTTAACAAGGAGCCGCAGCAATGACTTTTGATGAAAGCAAATACAAGTACCAGTTCACTGAGCTTCCCTGGAGAACCTGGGAAGAATCGTTCAAGCCACTAAAGAACGAATTTAATGAAGGCGCAGCTTTTGATGGAAGATTATTTCTTCATGGCCGCCACCCAGAATGGGACCATCTCATTGGCCAGTACGTTCAGCAGATCTGGACTTTGTACGAAGAAGCAGATGGCACACTAGTGCTGCGCAATGGAATCTACGTAAAGGGCGGACGTGGTCACTTCCTGTGCGAGGTCTTCCACAATTCACGAGAGCTTTTTAGAATCCCAGTTCCTAAAGAAGTTTTAGAAAGAAGTGGTTTGAATGCCGAGTAACAAAGGGCCCGAAGAGACAACAACTGAACAGTTCGCACGCCGGCTTGTTCTTGCTGCGGAGATTAATCAAAAGTTGGCGGCGCTGAAGGCGGCCGGAACTTCTCACGAATCTGAAGAAGTTCAGGATCTGATCGCAAAGCATCACAGCTGGGCTATTGAATTCATCCCTAAGGACCGGACCACCTACATCAAGCTAGCCAACAAGTATCGAAACGATGACCGCTTTGACGGCCTGTACAATCAATATGCCGAGGGCCTGGCCCGCTACATGGGGGATGCAATTGAGGTCTACGCAAACAGCAAGTTGACCGACGATCAGGAATGACGGGTAAACTTTTAACGGAGCATTAAACTCCTCGTTCAGTGTAGCGGCGAGCGCCGATTTGACACGACGGCGTGCTATAGCTAGAGTAACGGCATGCGCCTGGTAACCACAAAGCAGCTTGCTGACGAGCTCTTCGTCTCAACCGGTACCATCCACTACTGGATTAGAACCGGCAAGCTCAAGAAGCACCCCTTTCCTGTAGCAGAGAGCACAACAAGGTCTCGGAGCTATACGGTGTCGCCCAGGAGATTCCTGCTAGACGCCGAGGAAGCCAAACGGGCAGGCCTGCAGAGTTCGCTGGAGCAGGCAGTAAAAGATGAGCATCCAGACAAGCGTCTTCTCTACCCGGGTGAAGCAGCACAGATTATGGAAGTTACTCACACATACTCGCTGCAACTCATAAGAAGATTCAAAATAAAAAAGTACTACCTCGGGTATGGCAACACATTCTTGATAGATGGGGATGAGCTAGCTGACGCCTTGGAAGAAAATGGACTTGACCACTTGGTGAAGTAGTGCTACAGTCATCTCATGATTGACTGCGACTGCGAAGACTTCTACATGTTTGAATGTATGGATTGTCACTGCTGTACCAACTGTAACTACGAGTACTACATGGTCCATGACGAGGTCTGGGACAAAGTCGCCACCCGAGGGATGTTGTGCATTGGGTGCCTCGAATCCAGACTCAAAAGACTTTTGAACAAGAATGATTTCACTGATGCACCAATCAACTACTTCGGAACTATTACTGGGTCCCCTCGATACAAGGCAAGGCTCAAAAAATAAAGGCGTTTGAAATTATGTATTTTTTCCGACACGCCTCACTTCTTGTTTGATAAATGTCCTATACCCTGCTAATGTTTTAGCTACCACAAGGTAAGGAGATGTATGGCTACTTTCTACGCCAACATAGTTGAGCGAGTAAAGATAGAAGCTGACACTTGGGAAGAAGCTCAAGAGAAGCTATTGGAAGATGACTATGAGCATGTTAGCTGGGAACAAGAAATGGAGATTGAGTAAATGGGACTAGACATGTATTTGGAAGCTCGTAAGTTTGTTTCGGCTTACAGGGACAAGCCTCTTATGGAAAACTTGGCAGAGGCTCTGGGTGGCGTTTATGAGAGCATGCCAGTCAATTCAAACACTTCCGACCCACATGGGTTTATGAGTATCAACTTGGAAGCCATGTATTGGAGAAAGGCAAATGCTATCCACGACTGGTTTGTTAGAAATGTCCAAAATGGTGAGGACGATTGTAAGTCTTACCCAGTTAGCAGGGAACAGCTACAAGAGTTGGTTCAAGACTGCCGAAAGGTTTTGATGAGCGGGGCTGACCCAGAGGTTGCTCAAGAGGTTCTTCCGACAGCAACTGGCTTCTTCTTCGGTGGAACAGAATACGACCAGTATTACTATGAAGAACTTGACAACACAATCAAGGCTGTGGAACAATTACTGAACGACGAAAAACTAAAGGACTATGACTTTTATTATCAGTCAAGTTGGTAGAAAGGAAAGATGTGCCAAAGCTAGCTGTAACGCCGAAAGATGTGAGAGTGATAGCTGTGTTTAGTGGAGTAGAGACTGTTGGTTTCTATAACTATGAACCAGAGGGAACTCGACCACAGCGGAGAAAGTTTTTCAAGGATAAGGCATACGAAGCATTGGCTTGGGAGATTGCCAATAATCCAAACTATTTGAAGAAGTTCATCAGGCTCGAAATGGACGGAGATAATTACTGATGCGAAAAGAACTGGAGTTAGCTATCGCTTATCTGGTAGCACTTGGATACAAGGTTGTAAAGACGGGTGGCTCGCACTTCCGCATAGAACACCCAACGGACTCATCAAAGTTTGTATTCATGGGGGGAACTCCCTCAGACCCTCGAAGTTTCAAAAACTTTACCGCCATGATAAAGCGACACTTCGAACTAGATTTGAACGGCTTGCTTTCTGACAGCAAGAAAATGAAGAAAGCATTGAAAGAAGCTCGTAAACAATAACGGCGTGCTTCTTCCAAATAGGATACCCAGCAAACGGGTATCCTTTTTTTATGCGTAACTTAGAACTGCACACCTTCGAGACCGATACTGACATTGACGAAGCGATCCAATCTGGCTTGCTAGAGCCAAACTCGTTCAGACAAACGGAGTGCTTGTCGTGTAACGCCCCCGTTGGATTTATAGATGAGCTTGGGTTCATACCATTTGTCTATGTAATAGATGACGAGGACAGAGAGTGGTTTATTTGCTTGGAGTGTGCAGAGCCTGTCCTTCTTGGTCTCTCATCTGAAGTTGTGTTCAAACCCCTAACTCCCATGAGCCAGTTACTAGAAGATGAGTTGATTGACTTCAACGACATTTAGTTTTCATCTTTCGTAAAAAGTTCCCAGCAAAAACCAACCCCCCTGAAAATTATGTATTTTTTCCCTATCAAATTTTTTGCGTGTCCTTGTAGAAAAATGTCCGAGGTATCTGTTACCTTTTAGGTAACTTCCCCGAACCAGAAGTAAGGGAACCTAAAGGAAAGTTGGCTATGGCTAAGTCCACCACTTCCGTTCCTAAAAAGGAACAGGCACAAATCAGGGGGACTCTCAAGGTTTCCCGAGAGGTTGTTGCCAAGCTCGCCGAGCTAGAGATAGCTCGAGATGAGATGAACAAGCAGAAGCGAATTGCTGATGCTTTGCGTAAGCAGATACTCGCCGAAGTTGGCGATGATGTTTCCGCAACCCTAATCCACAACAATAAGGTTGTGGGTTCCGTTGATGTAGAAGTTTCCCTCTCCGTAAAAAAGGAAACACTTTTACTTCAGCACCCAGACATTTTCGAGGCACTTGCCGAGGAAACTAAAAGGGTAACGCTCGAAGTCAAGTAGGGCGTTCGGGGGACAGGCTTAGGGCGAGGTCTGTCCCCCAAACTTTTTACCAAACAAATTATGTATTTTTTCCTTGTCCCCCAAAGTGCGGGCAGAAAAGATTTGACATAGCCAAAGATTCATGCTTTGATTTACCTACAACACAAACGAAAGGACGAGTTATGACAAGTGTTGTTATGCCGAAAGAGGTTTTGCCAGCGAAGATTGTTGGTAAGGCTATTTACCTAGAGTTGGGTATCAACCCAGACCTAGACGAATCAGATAAGAGGACTGCTTCTTGGTATTGGGATAAGAACCCAAGTAAGCAACTAATTATCTTTCCAGCTTGGACAGATGATTCAGGCAACACCTACCCTGCTCGATACATGAGCAGAGAGATTTCAGAGCAGACCCCGAGGTCACAATGGAGTTTTGGGGTTGGTATTTCGCCTATTGGAGAACTGAAAGACGACCCAGAAAATAGCACTTACTATTCTCAAAAATACTACGACTACGACAACCTAAAGTCTGACGAGATAGCACTTATGTCAGAGGAAGATGTAATCAAGGCAACTATCAAAAATGCGAATCTAATTATTCGCCGAGAGATGATTGCTACCAAGTGGGAAAGAACCCCAAGCCCGACAGGTGAATTATCAGACCCGATTAGTGTTGCGTATCAGGGTTGGGTAGTTCGAGAGGATAAGCCACTCGCTATCGAAGTCACAGACGAGGACATGAAGCTAGTTCGCCACTCGACTACGCCACAGGCAGTTATTCGCAGAATAAACAAAGTAAGAGCAACTATTGACAACTTCCCAGAGAAGTTGGGATAATCAAAGAACATACGAAAGGACGAGAAAATGTATGTAGAAAAAGTAATCGCAGACGCAAAGATTGTGTTGCCCGAGATACTAGATTCGGCACTCGCCGAATTGCTAAACCCAAAGAGTGCTACTAAGCCAAACCTAGATAGCTTGCTTCTACCAGAGGCGAGAGCAACTATCAGAGCAAAGGCGGGAACTAAGTCAAAGACAACTAAGGTAAGCTCGACAACTATAAAGGCAGAGGAAATTATTGTGGACATGGTGGGCGAAGAATCTTACCCAAGACCAAATGGCGAAAGCTATTTTGGTCGCAAGTGGGGAGATTTCACAGATGTCGAAGTGCTACGCAAAGCTCGAGAGCTTGGGCAGTATGTAATGTTGTATGGAGTTCCAGGAACAGGTAAGACAGCTATGGTCGAGGCTTCGTTTCCAGACGAGCTTTACACAATTCTTGGTTCGGGTGATACAGAGGTTGCCGATTTAGTTGGTGGCTATGTCCAGACCCCGAGTGGCGGTTTCGAGTGGGTGGACGGAGTTTTGACAAGAGCTGCTTCCGAGGGCAAGGTTCTACTGATTGACGAAATTGGTTTGATTGACCCAAAGGTTATGTCTATCGTCTATGGACTAATGGACGGAAGAAAGGAATTGGTTGTCACAGCGAATCCAGAGCGAGGTGTCGTAAAAGCCCAAGAGGGTTTTTATGTTGTGGGTGCTACTAACCCAAATGTCGCAGGTGTTCGATTGAGCGAGGCACTACTTTCCCGATTCACTATCCAAGCTGAAATGACTACTGATTGGGCGTTGGCTAAGAAGTTGGGAGTTCCAAACTCGGCAGTTGTCGCTTCCCAGAATCTATCGAAGAAGCAAGAATCAGGTGAAGTATCTTGGTCGCCTCAAATGCGAGAGCTACTTGCTTTCCGAGATGTTGCTAAGAGCTTCGGACTAAAGTTTGCGATTCAGAATCTACTTGCTTCCGCACCCGAGATTGACAGACCAGTCGCTAGTGATGTCTTTGGTCGAGTATTCGGCGAACAGATGTTACCAGCGAAGATTTAGTGGCTACTCGTCCAGTCCACTAAAGAGGGGGTAAGCCAATTATGTATTTTTCAGAAAATAGATTTGACTTATCCCCTCAACCCCCTATAATTGAGATGTAGCCACAGGGAACGAGGTATGGGAAATGGCACACTACAAGATTGGCAAGTCAAGACTTGCTACTAGAACAGGGGCAACAGCCCCCGAGTGGTATTCAGTTTGCTCGACTATTGGACAATGCGTGAACACTTGGGCAGGTCGAAGTGACTTGGTTGTCTATGGTGGAGATGATTCCGCAGAGGGCGAAGCAGTTGCCGCTTATTACGCAGACATTAGTGAAATAGAAGTCAATGTGTCTAAGGCGTTTGGTCTAGTCACTAAAGCTACTGATGTTGGTTCTTTCATGGATAAGAACACGCATTACGAGTTTCCAAACGCAACAGGCGTTATCTATCACGAAGCACTACACGCTCGATACACGAATTGGGATACAGCGATTCTCATGGAGAGAATCAAAGAGTATTCAGTCGCACAGATTTTTATGTCGCTAGAAGAATCTCGAATCGAGGGATTGGGTGTCAAACTAATTCCAAGCAACAAAGGATTCCTAAGAGCTTCTGGTCTAAACATGGCACTCGAAGATTTGACAGAAGAATACCTATCAAAAATGAGCGACACTTGGCAGGTAGCACAACTCGCACTACTCGCACTCGCTCGATTTGATTGCGGAGTTTTGGAGAACAAAGATGTCAAAGACATTTACCTAAAGGTAGTCGAGGTTTGGGGCGAGGATTTGTATAAGCAAGCTCGAGAGTTGTGGAGAGAGTTCCAGACTTTAGTTTCCCCGACAGATTTGGACAGAGCGATTGAGATTGCCGAGAAGTTTGCTTCACTACTTCGAGAGGCAGACCCAGAGGGAGAGCCAAAGGGAGAGCCACAATTCGGAGTTGGAGAGCCAAGCGAGGGAGAGGGCGAGGGCGAAAGTTCTAGCTCGAGTATTCGACAGATGTTGGAAGATTCTGCTACCACAGCAGAGATTGGAAGCATGGACGAATTAGCAGACCAACAGACCCGAGAGGATTGGGATAAGGAAGCTAAGGAAAGACAGCAGGAAGCCAAGAGCAAGAATCAAAAGCAGGATACAGCTCGAAAGATTTTTGATAAGTCGCACAATGAATCTGGTTCTGGTTCTAGCTCGAGAGTTGTCGAACGCCGAAGCCCAACTGGTATGGAGAGAGCAAGTGCGGTATCTATCGCAAAGGCACTCGAAAAGGCTAAGTATCGTGAGAGGTCTGTCCATGTTCGCAAGTCACAGATTCCACAGGGGCGACTGATTGCTCGAAACGCAGTTCAGAATAAAGCTATGGAAGCTCGAGGATTGCGTGGCGACTTGCCAGCGTGGAAGTCCAAGAGCCGAAAGCACACAGACGACCCGACACTCAAGCTCGGAATCATGGTGGACATTTCAGGTTCTATGGGTTCGGCTATGGAAGCTATGGCAACGACAGCGTGGGTTCTCGGAGAGGCAGGTCGCCGAATCCAAGCCAAGACCGCTATGGTCTATTTCGGCTCGGGAGTTTTCCCAACGCTTCGAGTTGGACAGAGGCTCGACCAAGTTGCGGTCTATTCCGCACCAGACGGAACGGAGAAGTTTGGCGAGGCGTGGGAAGCGATTGACGGAGAGCTTGGACTAACTTTCGGTGACGGAGTGCGTATGTTGGTTGTCGTATCAGACGGACAATACACGCCGAGAGAATCCGAGAAGCTAAGGCAGACACTCGCCGAGTGCCGACAGAACGGCGTGGCAGTTGTGTTTGTGACCCCCGAGATGTGTTATGGGGGCATGGCGAAAGAGGCTATCCAGAAGTCGGCGTGGGGAGTTCACCTAACGCTTTCCGCAGAACGGATAGCCGAAGCTATCGGCAAGTCAGTAACCGAAGCACTTTCGAGAGCAGGTGCTAACGCCTAGAGCCACATAGATTTCGTAACGGGTTGTGATTTCCCCCTTGTGTTCCCCCCCATACCACACACACAACCCGAAACGGAAACCGAATCCCCCAGAGCGAAGTAGCTCGGGGGATTTGTGTTTGATAGGGAAGCGTGGAGATGAGGTCAAGAAGAATCAACGAAACTTTTTACGAAGCATGAAAAGGTGAGTGCTGCTTTTTTGACCACCCACCCATTATGTATTTTTTCCCACGACACGAAAACAGCTTTACCCAAAATGTCTGGGTCAGGGTATAGAGTGATAGCAACTCCACAAGGGAAAGGTAGTTATGAGAATCGAAGATGTTGCGGGGCTAAGTATGACTATCACAGGCGTTCTGATTGAGAGCTATGTGAAAGAGGGATACGCAGACCCAACAATGTATAAAGCACTAAAAGCTGTAACTGAATTGGCAGAGAGGTTTGTCGAACTGCTTAGAGAGCAGGGCGACCACGAACTCGCCGAAGATGTGATTGAGGGTCTGGTTACTGGACTACAACTTACAACTATGGAAGCAGGGGAAGTCATAGGACGAATTATTGACGAACACAAGCTACCAGTTGATAAAAGCACTTTCGAGAGGAACGACTAGGCAGGTTTGGAATCGCCCCGACCAAACTCGGGGCTTTTCCTTTTGCCGAGGTAATTATGTATTTTTTCCTATCCTCGGCGTTGCGGAATTGTAAATGTCCGAGGGTAGGAGTAGCGTTTGTCTTGTCGGGATTTCCCGACCTAACATAAGGAGTAGCTAAAAAGACTATGGAAACTAAAGTCTTGGAAAAAGCAAAAGCCACGCTTGAGCTTTATGACACTAAGTTCGAGCTGACTTGCGACAACTTAGACGAGGGGTATTGGTTACTGGAGATTACAAATACTGCCCTGCCCCAAATTGGAGTTCGGTATTGGGATTTTGACAACCTATACTTGTATAATGAAGATGAGGTCGAAAAGTTTTTGTGGGAACAGGTGTTGGAGTTCATACAAAAATACGCCGACTTCCCCGACATTACTTTCTACAAAGAGGAAGCAGAGGAAGAATAAAAATGAGAGAAACTTGGATTGGTTCTGGAATAAACTCCGTTTTTATCACAAGGGAGTTCACCTGCCGTTCTTGCGGTTGGGAAGGCGAAGCTGATGGGGCAACTGATGATTGGCAAGCTATTCTCTACGCCGAGTGCCAAAATTGTAAGGACATTATGGAGATTGACCTTGACGCCGAGCGACAGCACGAAAAGTATTTTGCCGACCCTGAAGATGATTACTGGGTGGAGTAAAAATGAAAGATAGACAATGCTCCGACTGCGAGGTCGAACTAAATGAAGATAACACTAGAGAGTTTGATGGATTTGATAGTGGAAACTTTTTAGCTTCGAGCTTGGCTGGTTTTGGTTTTCCTGCCGAACTATTTATCAAGTGTGATGATTGTTTCAACGCTGGAATTGACAGAGCCTTAGACAACCTATACAACTAATTTTGACTGCCCAATAATTCACGACAGCGAGCGTGAGTTGGGCAGTTTTTTTTCGGCGCTCGCCATTATGTATTTTTTCCTGACACGCCGACAGCCTGCTAGAAAATGTAACAGGGTCTAGCTATACTGGGGGTAACTCAAGCAAGGGAGAAAATAGAAATGCCAAACTGGGTAGCAAACAGAATAAACATTACAGCGATTGACAAAGCTGACTTAGATTTATTTGTCGAAAAGGCAAAGGGTAAAGACAGCAAGATTTTAGATGGAGAGAGTGATTTTCACTTCGGAGCTTTCATCCACCCCAAAGATGAAGAACTAGAGAACTACAAAGATAAAGGCTGGTATGACTGGAATGTCGAAAACTGGGGAACTAAGTGGGATGCTTCCAGTTCAGATGTCGAAAGGACTTCAGACCTAAGTTTAGGCATTGGATTTGAAACCCCTTGGGGAATACCAGAGCCACTATTTCGTGCCGTAGTTGAGCAACACCCAGAGCTAAGTTTTCTCTTCTGGTCAGAGGAAGAGCAGGGATGGGGTGCGGAGTTCGCTGGAGAAAATGGCTCGCTAGTGCTAACTAATGAGTGGGACATACCAGACAGCCACGCCGATTATGTGAGTAGAGATAATGTGGATGGTTGTATCTGTGCCTACGACGATGATAGGGAAAATTGGTATGACGACTGCCCAGGGAAGCAAAAGATTTTTGTGCGGGTCACTAGAGTTTATGAGCTAGAGAGTGCGAACAATTTGGAAGAGGCGAGGACTTTATTCTTCCAAATGGAAAATGGCGACACGCCGTTACCAGAACCAGAAAACGACTACGGCTCGGTAGAGTTTGTAGATGAAGATGGAAACCCATACAGAGAGGAAAACTAAAATGGGCGACAGAGCGTTTATTCAGATTGAGAGCGAGAGATTTACTACGCCGATAGTTCTATACGGACACTGGTCAGGCGAGGAAAACAAGACCGCCGTTCTAAATGTTCTACAGCGAACGGATAGAGTAGGCGACCCCTCATACCTAACGGCTCAGATTTTTTATGAGTTTGCGGTAGGGCTTGGAAACTATGACGGCTCGCTAAGTTTTGGTATCAGTGCTGACGGCTTGTCTATAGACGGACAGGGTGATGTAACGGGCGTGTATGTGAACGCTGACAATGGCAAGGCTTGGATGGAAAACGGCGAGGTATTAGCCGAACCGAGTAATGCCAGACGGCTTGTGCTTTGACGGCTCGCCCTATACGATAAATACAGAGAGGAGTGTGACGGCTTGCTATTTCACAAAGCATTAGGCGAGGTCATCAGAGAGCAACGGCTCGCTAAAGAGCTGTCCCTGCGTGATGTATCTCGTAACGGGTATGTGTCTATGGGACACTTGTCGGATGTCGAACGGGGCGTCAAAGAGGGGTCGTCTGCGTTTATACAGGGGGTCGCAAAGGGTCTAGGCGTGAACGCCTATGACTTGGTAATCGAGGCTGGCTATCGTATGGCAACAGGCGAGGTCGAAAGCGTTTTCGAAAGAGGCGACATCTGGGAAAAGCAGTATCAGGATTTAGTTTCTAAGTAGAGAAACTGAACTCACTTGGGCTTGTGAGCATAAACAGCCCAATCTAATTTTTTTGGGGGATTATGTATTTTTTCCCTATCTTCTACAACACGCCCCAACAATAAAAAATAAAAGTCCGACCCTAGAGCTAAGCTATTTTTTGTTGGGAATAACCCCAACCACAACAAGGGACAAAAATGGACTATCTAGCAATAGAAGAAAGATTCAAAGAAATGTTGGACGAGTGCTATCCAACTTATGAAATTGCTGGGGTAATGCTTTACCCCTCGCAAATTTTGGAAGCCTGCGACCCCATAGCCTACAGAATTGCGTTGAGCGAGTATGAGGACTTCGAGGAGCAGAACCAAAATGCCTAAGCCTGCCGTTAGTTTAGTTTCTGATTGGGAACTAGTGTTCGAGTCTGATTTGGTGCGGGTTGAGGTTGGGACTGCCGAATTCCCCGAGGATTACTGGAAAGTAACGCCTGCGGGAGAGCGACCAAAGTATTTTTATGGAGAAAGTGCGTGGAGCGATTCACGCCGATTCGCAAGCGACCTAGACTTTAGCGTTAGCTATTACTAAACAAAAAAACTAGCCCCCGCCCTGCGGGGGTTATTTTTTTGCTCGGCGCTCGCTGAAGTTATGTATTTTTTCCTGCGGCGCTGCGGGATGTTTTTATTTTTTGTGAAAAGTTGCTAAGCTGATTCCATCAGCAAAAAGCTGATAACTAACAAGGGAGAAAGTATGAATGAAGTAACCCAAGATTATTTACAGCACACTTTTGTTATTGGGGATGGTGATTTTACTGACGTAGTTTGTCAAGACTGCGCCGTAAAATTTGCCGAGGAGCGTGGACTAAAGTGGCGAGGTGGTCAAGCCTACAATTCTTTTACTGAGGAACTTGAAGGATCTATGGCTCACGCTGGGGATACGCCGACTTATGCGCTAGGGGAAAGTGATTACCCCTATTCGTGTTGCGGATACTATCTACACACTAGCTTTACTAGTGAGGGGCGAAAGTATCTTATGGAAGAATTCCCCAAGTGGGTTCAGGAGCTTTATGGCTACTGATTGAAGTGCCGAAAGTCCCCGCAGAAAACCTGCGGGGATTTTTTGTTGCGGTGAACTTTGTATCAGCACAAGCAATTATGTATTTTTTCCTAAATTTTTTTACTGCCGTGTCTTTTTACAAAAATGTCTGACGCTCGTGGTAGATTCTAAGTATCAACAAAAGTTGATAGAAAGAGCAGGGGGCAAAATGCCTAGATTCTATGTAGAGATGACAGTTTCTTTTGCGGGTGAGGTAGAAGCAAACAGCGCCGAAGAAGCAGAGAGTATGGCAATCTATGACGACACAATTCCATACTGCGGTGTGGATGAGGTTTCCGTTACAGAACTAGAAGAAGAAGAAGAGTAGGTTACTAGCCTGAACAAGACTGCCCCCCGTGAAAGCGGGGGGTTTTCTTTTGCCGTTTCATAAAAAGAATTATGTATTTTTTCCCGGCAACACACTGCCGTCTTGGCTTGACAAAAATGCTTGCCGTAGTAAGCTGTAACTGTCACAAGGGAAAGGGACAAAAAATGGAAATAAGAACTGAAGAGCCAAAGTATCCAGAGGTTGAGGTTCAACTAGTTGGAGAAGATGGAAACGCATTCGCAATCATGGGAAGAGTAATGAGAGCCCTAAAAGATGCGGGAGTGTCTAAAGAAGAGATTGACCAATACTATTCGGAGTCCACTAGCGGAGATTATGACAACCTGCTAAGGACTGCCGTAGCGTGGGTGACTGTTCACTAATGGGAGCCCTACAAGCAACAGAAATGGCGAACGCTCCGATTTCTATCGAAGAGCAACTACACTGGCACTTGCGGAGTAATCACTATCCACCCGTGCCGTCATCAATGGTTGAGCCCTGTAAGCTGGCTATTGAGGCTTATTGGGAAGATGACCTAGACAGATTGATTGAGCTCCCTGAGGGAACGCTTTATCGTGGAGAGACCCTAGCTCCGGCTAGGGAGATTATTATCGCCCACCACCTAGACGCTTGGTGTGCGGAAGAAGAAGAGTAGTAGTAGAATAGGATTTCAGTTAGTCGAGCTTGCTCCTAGCTGAATAGGGAGAGCCCCTTGTCTCCCGACAGAGACCCGCTAGTCCCCCCACTAGCGGGTTTCAACTTTCTGCGGATAAAGTCAAATTATGTATTTTTTCCTATCTTCGACCTGCCGTAATAAGTTTGCGAAATTGTCCGAATAATTGTTTAGAATTATCTTGCCACCAAACAAGGGAGAAAAATGGCAAAAAGAGAATTAGTTGCGGAGCTAAGTGAAGTTGCTTGCAAGCGTGGTCACATAGGTCAATGGGTTACTACCAATGTGGCTGGAGCTAAGCGTTGCCGAGCTTGTGCCTACGAAGCCGTGCTAAAGCACAAAGTCAAGGCTGGCGATACTACAAAACTTACCGATAAAACACAGAGGATAGTCGAGAAGATTGCCAATAAAGAGCTAGAGCGAGAGAAGCAAGAGGCAGAAAAAATCCAACGCCGTATCGAGCTAATGCAAAAAATTATTCAGCTAAAGCAAGAGCTGGACAAAATCTAGTCGAGCCAGACAGACCCCCGCCAAAGTGCGGGGGTTTTTGTTTGACTATCATACTCACCTAGTTATGTATTTTTTCCTAGCATTAGACACACCCTAGCTAGGTGCTTGACTTATGCCGATTGACTTAGTATCTTTTAGGTATCAACAAAAGTTGATAAACGAAAGGGGACAAAATGTTCACACTAAGAAGGTTCGCACTTTCACTAGTGACTTTGCCGATTGCTTTAGTCGCTTATGGTGCTATCTACTTTGGGCTGGCTCTAGTAGCTAACTCATACGCAAGCGTAGGGCTTTACCTACAAAATTTGATTGCCGTTGGTTTTGGCTGGGTTCTGGCTGTAACTTTCGCTAAGCAAATTCTGGACTTTGTAAATAGGATTGGAGAATAAATTGGACAAGAAACTCCGTAAGGTTCTGGTTCGACTTGGACTGGTGAAGCCACAAGGCAGACACCGCAAAATGCCAAGACACGCCAAATAGGGTTGTCCCCCAACAACAACCCCCCCGCTCTTTTTCTCTTTTTGTTCAGGCGGGGGGGTTCTTCCTTTTTTGTTTTTTTGTTGTCTAGGGTAGGTTATGTATTTTTTCCCTGCGTGCTTTTTAGTGTGCCGTTATGTTTGACTTTGTGGCAATTACTGGTATTCTCTAACTAGCAAGTTAGGGAGGAACACAATGCCAGTAAGAAACAGAAGTGCCGAAATGGCTTTTGAAATGATTATCAAATTGGCTGGAAGTCAAGTCATAGATGAAGCTAGGCGACAAGAGCTGTGGGATAAGTGCCACGCCGATAGAACAATACAAGACGCAGTTAGTTTGTATTTATACAGCACTGGAAGTTATGCCGATAAGGCTTTACACAAACTCCACAAGAAACTAATGGGGGTGATTACACAATGACCGCAAAAGAGATTTACGAACAAACAGAGTGCTACAAGTGCCAATCCGAAATTACGGCTTTTATTGGACAAGTTCACCCTCTTTGTGATGAGTGCCAAAAGGATTTTGATGACTGGTTCGAGCAAGAATTGAGGGTTTTCAAAAATGTCTAAGCAAGTTTATTTCGTGGTTGCGGTGGACTTAGATGAGGGAGTGCCGTTCATAGATGACGACACTTTTACTGCTAGGTTCAGCAAGAGCGAGCAAGTCTGGGATACCGAGCTAGGTGAGTGGGTCGAAGATGATGACCTAGAGCTTTACAATAAAGCGTTAGAGATTTTGAACACCAAGCCCCTAGCAACAGAATAAAGAGTTAGCCCCCCTAACAATAAGCCCCCGCAGAAATGCGGGGGTTTTCTTTTTCCGTAAAAAGTTTCAAAAATGTCAGACCCATAGTGTATGTGGGCATTATGTATTTTTTCCTTACCCAAACAACCTGCCGTAAAAAGTTGCTTGATTTTTTTATAAAGGGGAGTAAGCTGGTATCAACCAGCCAAAGTGGTTGGGGTAAACAACAAGGGGTCGAAATGACTAAGCTAACAAAAGAAGAAGCCGTTCAGGTCGAGGGCGTTACCAAAGTAACTAAGGTGACACTAAAGCAGGTGCTAGACCTAATCGAAGTTAGAGCTCAAATTGCTCAACTAGAAAAGCAAAAAGAGGCACTTACTACCGAGCTAGAAAAAGCGTTCGGAGTGAACAAAGAAACCAAGACATCAGAGTTCACAACCCTAAAGCACAATGGTATTGAGATTGCTAGGTATGACTGGAGAAGCCGTAAGGGGATTGACGAGGCACTACTAGCCGAGAAGTTCCCAGAGGCTTATGAAGCCTGTATGAAGCCTAACAAGACAATTTACGGAGTTATCGTTTCTCTATTCCGATAACACCTAGACCAAGAAGCCCCCGCCGTAAAAAGCGGGGGTTTTTTGTTTGCCGATTAGTTGGCGGGGGTGGGTGGTGATTATGTATTTTTTCCCCGCCCGACACGAGCCCCGAACAACCTGCCGTAAAAAGTCTGAGCCTGGGAGTAGAGTTTTCTTGTTAGCAAAAGCTAACTCAACTAACAAGGGAAGGCTGAGAGATGTCTCAGAACGCAGTTATCGTTACAACCAATCTGGAGTGCCAAATCATTGACATTCAGACCAACTCACTAAGCCAGCTACAGAGTGCCGTAAAGGGACTAATCCAACCAATAGACCTGCACGAGAGAATTACTATGTGGGTGAACGAGGAGTTTTTGTTTACTGATTTTGAGCTGAACCCATTCGCAACGGGGGTTTACTCGGAGATGTGGCAGTCAGTAAATCCAATCTATGGAGATGTTGTTTTTACTGGTGGGACTGATGAGAGTGGTAACACGCTAGGGCTTACCCCTGAAGACCAAGAGATAATCACTAGTGCTGTAAGCAAGATGAACGCTAGAGCCAAAGAGCTAGAGCTGTTCTAGCCAAGCTGTGAGCTGAGCCTCCCGCCTAGTGCGGGGGGTTTAGTTTTTTTGGGTGCGGGCGTATTATGTATTTTTTCCCAGGGGAGGAGCTTGCCGTTCGTAAATTGTTTGATTGTTTTGTTTGCGGTGATAAGCTGATTACATCAGCCAAGGGGGCTGATAGAGAGAGGGACAAAATGAACGCAACACTAACTACCAACAACATCGCTACCGTAGTTTGCGAGGTTGTAAATGTAAAGACTGGCGAAACTATCGAGCCAACTTTTGAGTCTTACGGCTACTCAAGGTTTCAAGAGTTCGTTGAGTTCTACAAGAGCAACCAGTTTGCGGACACTATTGTTTGGGTTCGTGGATACGGCTATGAGAATGGAGAGCGTGTCTGCCTAGCTACGGAGTTCATCGGTCTAAAGTAACAAGACTAAACGGAAGCCCACTGCGGTATGCGGTGGGTTTCTTTTTTGCCGTATGTGCTTATGCCGTATTTAGTTTTTGCCGTATTGCCGTATTTAGTTTTTGCCGTATGTGCTTATGCCGTATTGCCGTATTTAGTTTTTGCGGTATTTAGTTTTTCTAATGATCATAAGTTCAATTATTGAAAGCCCTGACTGGCTAACTATTCGGGGACTACTTGAGAGAGTTATCTATTGCCTGACGGTTGCCCTAGGGGATAGCAATTTGCTTGAAACTTATTGGAGTTAGTTTCTATTTTGTATGCCGTAATGCTAAAACTGGAGGCTCTTTGGTATCCCCCAATGGCTGGCAGTTGTCGGAAAAATTTGAGGCAGACTACTACCCCCAATCAAACTATTTTTTATTTAGTGTTGTGAATTTATGTCCCTATCAAAGAGGATTTTGGCTCGTATAAAGGTTCATAGTTCTTTTTTGTCTTGACTTTCAATGAATAAAGACCCCACACAAGATTTAGGAACGTTTAGGAAAAAATACATAAAATAAAGTTTTTCAAGCGACCATTGACTTTTTTTGTCTAGACCCCCTTGATTTTTGGAAACAATTTTCACACACACGCCAACATACCGCTGCCTTCTCACCGGCCAAAAGCAGTTAATGTTAAGGTACTAAAACTTCGGCTACGGACACCCCCCTTTTTCTAAAAAACGCCCCTACCCCCTCTTTTTAAAATGACCCAACACCCGCTCCCCAATTTTTAGAAAAAACGTCGAAAGGGTACTAAATTCACAAATAAAGTACAAAAAACGGTAAACTCTCCCCTAGTACCTAAAAACAGGGGTTAAAATAGAACCTATGTCTCGAAGAACAGCGCGTGGACAGCAGCTACCTCCCGAAGAGGTTGAGCTCCTGAATACGCTAAAGGGAGAGCAGCGCACCGAGCGTGTAGCGGCGTTATTTAACGCAGGGTGGTCCCTTCAGACCATCGGGGATTCGCTACACCCGAGGCATCCAAGATCTACTGTCAGATCTTGGGTGGTGAAGGCTAAGGGTCAAAACTTAATAGACGCCCCTATTCCTACGCCAAAGCTCAAAACTCCAGACGGTGGGTACCAAAAGGTACGCCCTGAGTCTCCAGGAATCCCACAAGGTGACCTAGAGCAAATCCACTATCTGGCTCCCCTGGCCCGAGGCTATCGTTCACGGATGGCTTCAACGTCAGCTCCCGCCGTTGCTAACCAGCGTCTAACAGACCTGTGCAAGAGGCTCCATGCAAATAATGTCTCAGTCCGTGAACTGGCTGAGGCTGCGGGTGTCACCTATCGCGCTATGTATAAGCGCCTTTTTCTATAGAATCCAATTTGACAAATAATAGACGCCCCTATTAATCTATACCCCACAACTAAATAAGACCAAGTACTAACGCAAGGAAAGGTAGGTCGATGTTAGACATGACAAGCAAAAAGCAAAAAGATAGACTGGGAGTTATAACAGTTTTGACTCTGTTATTTCTTTCCGGAGCTGCTCCACTTTACGATGCCGCTTCTGCGGATGGCGTAATGTATGAGCCACTACTTAAGCCAACGCAAATTGCCGAGGGCAGCATTGCACCAGCAAAGACATACGATGTCCTCTCGCAGATTCCGGTTTATAGCAAGCTAGCTGGAAGAATTGACGAACTAGAATCCAAGGTTGAGTCTAAAGAAATGCAACTTGCCGCTGTAAAAGAGCAGAAAGACATTGAGCTTCAGCAACAAAGAGAAACTTATGTCTCTATGGATCAGGCGCTCATCGAGTTGTCTGAGTATGTCGGGAAAACTCCTTACGGCTTCGGGGACGATCCTCGCCGATGGGATTGCTCCGGACTAACTCTTTGGTTCTATAAAACATACAGAGGAATCGATCTCCATCACTCCGCAACTGATCAAATGACCGCGGGCCTCATAGTAGACGCCCCTATTCCAGGAGATCTAGTAGCGTTCAAGTACGGACGAAGTAAGTCTGCATTCCACATCGGTGTCTACATGGGTGGTGGCCTATTTATCCACGCCAAGAACCACTCAGCTGACACAGTGCTGGAGCGTGTAGAAGATTTTGCTTCTAAAAATATTATGGTTGCATATATTCGCTACTAGTGCTAAGCTAAAGCTATGGAACCTCAAACATTCATAGCGTGGATGGGATATAGCGCCATCGTACTAATAATTGCTGGACCAGTTTTAGTTAGACTGATCCGCAACATTGCAGTCGGAGTTAAGTTACGACGCCGACGCAAAGCCACTCCAGGACCACTTCTTGGTGTGGTATACCCACAAGAGACAAAAGGACGTAAAAAGTGAGACTGTATCTATTTCTCAGGTCTGTGGTTTGGACTTCGGTTCTTTCTGCACTAGCAATAATTGCAACCATTGTTTCTGCTTTTGTAGCTCCTGATTTTGCTGTTCCATTTGGCTTATCGGCTATTGCGTTAGCAGTACTCTCCCCCAGAAGGAGCGAGTTTTAGGATGGATGCAATTTTTTGGATTGTAGGAGCTATAGCTGTAGTTCTTGTGCTGATTTTTTTACTTACGTCGGCAGCAGCTATGGTTATCTTTATGGGACCGCCAGACGCTCATGATATTGACATTGTAGGACCAGACAGAAAGGACACCTCAGTAAGTGGAGGCTCAGCAAAAAACACTGACAGTAAAAAACTATGACGATTTTAGAGACAAGATTCCAACTACTGGACTATTCGAGATGCTCGACTGTAGGGTTGAGTTCTGGTGTCCACTGGATTCTGACACTGTAGAGGTCCAAAGAATGGTTAATTTAATCGAGTCGATGGTCCATGTTGTAGACGTAAAAATTGGTTCGAAGATTGAAGACTCTCACTTCGAGCACTACCAGGTGGTAATCACCGAATCAGAGTCGCCAACTAAAAAATTTAGGAGAGAGAGACGCTAATGACAAAGTACATAAAGAAGAACCAGCGCCTACCGGATGAGATCAAGGCTGCTTTTTCGGGAATTACCGACAACACCAAGCGAGACCGACTAATCAAGGAATTAGTTGATGCTAATTGGACCTATGAGGCCATTTCTAACGCTTCTGGACTTACTCGAGAGCGCATTCGTCAAATTGCAAATGCGTCCGAGAAGTTGGCAAGAGAGTTCGATGTGGATCTAGCAATTGAAATCCCAGAACCACCAGTAAAGCAGGAGAGAATGAAGCCGCAGTATGTGGAACCATCAGCTGACACGCTAAAGCGCCTACTAGAGCTTCAGCCCTACGCTCAGCAGGTTCGAGCCAATGGTCAGAAGTACCGAAAAGAAGCAGAGGAGTACACTGCACTTCTTAATCACGCCCACGTAAACGAGGGAGTAACTCTTTACCGTCTAGCGAAGCGTTTGGGAGTTACACATGGTGCACTGCGCTTCCGCCTTGTACGCTACGGCTACAAGAAGCCAGTTACCGCAAAGTCCAAGGTTTACGAACCGATTATCAGCAAGAACCGAGCGCTAGATGACTAGGTCTATAGATGAGCTATATAGCCGAGAAATTCAGGAAGACAAGTTTGCCATGCTGGTTGCAGCAAGGGTGAATGAAATTCTTTCCGGAACCGCTAAGGTTTTGGAATTTAAACCGGTTGGTGGCGTGTTCTATACACCAGAGCAACAGCATTTAATGTTTGCAGACAAGATTGCAAGAGCTGTTTGCGCAAATCTACAAATAGGAGAGGAAAAGTAGTGGCGAACTACGACGTAAATGACAGCACCGCAAAGTGCCCTATCCCGCACGGGACAGCAGGCGGTGCATCCGCAGAGATGGGCACTACAAATAATGATTGGTGGCCAAACCAAATTTCTATGGAGCCACTACTGCACCACAACCCAAAGAGCGACCCAATGGGTCCCGACTTTGACTATGTTGCAGAGTTCAACACTCTTGACTTAGCTGCCGTTAAGTCTGACATTGTTGAAACCATGAAGACTAGCCAGGATTGGTGGCCAGCAGACTACGGACACTACGGCCCGCTGTTCATTCGTATGGCATGGCACGCTGCTGGTACTTACCGTGTATCTGACGGACGCGGAGGTGGTGGCGAAGGTCTACAGCGTTTTGCTCCTCTCAACTCTTGGCCAGACAACGTCAACCTCGACAAGGCCCGCCGTCTACTTTGGCCAGTAAAGCAGAAGTATGGACGCAAGCTCAGCTGGGCTGACCTAATGATTCTTGCAGGTAACGTTGCACTCGAGGACATGGGATTCCCAACCTTTGGTTTCGCTGGCGGACGTGCAGACGTTTGGGAGCCAGACAACACTTACTGGGGTAACGAGACTGAGTGGCTTGCTAACAAGCGCTACGACGCATCTCGCGACGCAGAGACTCTAGAAGATCCGCTAGCCGCTGTGCAGATGGGACTTATCTATGTAAACCCAGAAGGACCAGACGGCAACCCAGACTTCAAGTTGGCTGCTGCTGACATCCGCACAACTTTCGGACGAATGGCTATGAACGATGAAGAGACTGTTGCTCTTATCGCTGGTGGACACGCGTTTGGTAAGACTCACGGTGCTGGCGACGCTTCACAGGTTGGGCCAGAGCCAGAAGCTGTTGACGACCTAGCTGCAGTTGGTCTTGGTTGGAAGAACTCTCAGGGCAAGGGACACTCAGAGGACACTATCTCCTCTGGTCTCGAAGTTACCTGGACTCCAAACCCAATTAAGTGGGACAACGACTACCTCAAGATGATCTATGGCTACGACAAGTGGGAACTAGAAGAGTCTCCAGCTGGTGCAAAGCAGTGGAAGCCTGTTGCAGATGAGATTCATCTTGCACCTCACGCGCACTTGAAGAACGAGGTTGTTGAGATTCGCATGTTGACTACTGACCTGGCTCTGCGTTTCGGTGACGAAAAGTACGACGCTATCTGCCAGAAGTTCCTTGCAGACTTCGATTACTTCACTGACGTCTTCGCACGCGCTTGGTTCAAGCTGACCCACCGCGACATGGGACCACGTGCTCGCTATCACGGCCCAGAAGTTCCAGCAGAAGTTCTAATCTGGCAGGATCCAGTTCCAGCTGGAGTAGCCCCTACTACATTGCAGAAGCACATGACTCGCATTCAGCTAGACGACGCTGGTCTTACCATTCCAGCGCTAGTCCGAGCTGCATGGGCGTCTGCTTCAACCTACCGCAACACCGATAAGCGCGGTGGAGCGAATGGTGCACGCATTGCTTTAGAGCCGCAGCGTAGTTGGCCAATTAACGCTGAGGTTAGTGGTGTCATCGAGGAACTAAAGAAGATTCAGCCAACATCAGGAATGTCTCTTGCTGACCTTATTGTGTTTGCTGGTAGCGATGCAGTTGAACGTGCCGCAAAGAATGCTGGAGTTCCAGTTGTGGTCCAGTTCGCTGGTGGTCGCGGTGACGCTACTCAGGAACAGACTGATATCGAGTCATTCAATCACCTCTACCCAGTTGCAGATGCATTTGTTAACTGGAGCCACAAGAAGTATGCAGACTCACTAGACCGCATGCTAATTGACAAGGCGACCCTCCTAGGGTTAACTCCTCCAGAGATGGTTGCTCTATATGGTGGCCTACGTGCTCTAGGTGTTTCTACCAATGGTCATGGTGTTTTGACAAATCGCCCAGGCGTTCTGTCAAATGACTTCTTTGTCAACATTCTGGACATGAGCATCGAATGGCACCCGGTGCTGGATAACCTATATCATGGACGCGACCGTAAGACTCAGGAAGTTCTCTGGGTAGCGTCTCGTGCAGACCTAGTGTTTGCGTCTAACTCTGTTCTCCGCGCTTATGCCGAGGTATACGCCTCCAATGACGGCTATGAAAAGTTTGTAATTGACTTTGTTGCCGCATGGGAAAAGGTCATGAACGCTGACAGGTTTGATATATAATAAACCTAGAGGCATGAACGGCTATCGGCATTGCGCCGGCGGGTCGTAACTCTCTAAAAGAGGCGCGGGCTTTGGATCGGGAATACCCAATCGGGCCCGCGTCTTTTTACTTGTGTTAGAATATTTACCCCAACCAGTAAGGATTACCTATGCTCTCTCAGTTAGTGCGCGAAGCTTCTAAGGAAGTTCACCTTGCTGCCGAGCGTACCCCGTTCATATATTCTCTTATGCAAGGCGACCTACCCTCCGAAGCATATTTTGACTACATTGCTCAGCTTGCTCCAATCTATGAAGCAATCGAAAAATGGGAAGGCAAGCTTCCGTTTTTTGATAGACGCCTCGACCGTTTCGAGAGAATTATTGCTGACCTTGAGTATGTTGGAACCAGGGTTGTTTGCGATGAAACGATTGCCTACGTAAAGCACATTAAAAAGCTGGTTAAGGCCAAGGATGAAGTTCGCCTAGTTGCACACCACTACACCCGTTACCTTGGAGATCTCTCCGGTGGACAGGCAATCGGTGCCTTGGTTGCTCGCAACCTTTCAATTCCACCAAACTTCCTATCTTTCTACGACTTTGACGCCATCGGTGACCGCGTTCGCTACAAAGTGACATATCGCGAGAATCTCGATACTTTAATTCAGGAGAAGGACTACCAAAAGTTTATTGACGAGGTAATTCTTGCTTTTGATTACAATCGTAAGATTTTTGAAGCACTTGGAAAGAAGTGGCTATAATTTAAAATACCGCTGAGTCTTAGACAAAGCTACGTAGAGGGAGCACCAGCCTCTATTTATGGTTTGCCAATTGGCATATGGTGGCATCTATTGTGCTCCTGAGCACTGCGGATGAGAGGACTGGCCGGATCTAGACTGGTAGCGTGTCATAACGTAGATCTTGACATGGAGTGCAAATCTCCACAGTCCACAAACAGTAGATTCCTTCTGGAATGGGAGTACCCGCTTCACTACGAATCCACTGAGGGCCAGATCCATTGCCGCGGCAGGTCTGGCTCTAACTTTTTATAAGGTACAATATTCACATGGGTAAAAGCATTATGGAGAAGCTAGCCCTTCTTCCCGAAGAAGAGCGTCTAGAGATTCTTGCTGGCATGGATCCAGACTCCCTAGTCTGGGACTGGTCCGTCTGGGCACGTCCAGAGCAGCTGCCTCCAGATGATGATTGGAACGTCTGGCTAGTTCTAGCTGGCCGTGGTTTTGGTAAAACTCGTCTTGCATCCGAGTGGGTCCGTGAGCAAGCCAAATACACTAATGACGGTCAGCGTCGCTTTGCTCTTGCAGCTCGTACTGCGGCCGACGTACGTGACGTTATCGTTGAAGGTGAGTCTGGCATCATTGCAGTTTCTCCGCCTTCCGAGAAGCCACACTACGAGCCATCCAAGCGTCGTCTAACCTGGCCCAATGGAAATACCGCCACTCTCTTTACTGCTGATGAGCCTGACTCACTCCGTGGTCCTCAGTTCACTCACGCATGGGGCGATGAGATTGCAGCTTGGCGTCAGACTCCAGATGCTGCAGGTATGACCGCTTTCGACAACCTTCGTGTTGGTACTCGTCTTGGCCGCAACCCTCAAATTGTATGTACTACTACTCCTAAGCGCGTGCCGCTTCTCTACAAACTTATTGAAGAATCAAGAACTGATAGACCGGGTGGCTCCAAAGTTGTAGTTACCCGTGGTTCAACCATGGACAACGCTGGAAACCTGTCTGGTGCCTATCTTGACACCATCTTGGGAGTTTATGAAGGCACAACCCTAGCTCGCCAGGAGCTTTATGGTGAGATGCTTGATGACGTAGAAGGAGCTCTTTGGAATGAAGAGATGGTTGAATCAGCTAGAGAGGCTATTTATCCTTTCAGTACTCCGCTTCGTGTTATCGGCGTGGACCCTTCGGTTGCTGAGAATCCCCGTGACGAGTGTGGCATTGTCGTCTGCGCTTCGACTGCAGAACACGACCTCTATAAGCGCAATGCTTGGGTTCTTGAAGACGCTTCAATTCATGGTTCCCCAGACACCTGGGCCCGTAAAGTTGTGGAAATGGCTCGTAAGTGGGGTTGTCCCGTTGTTGCCGAAGTTAATCAGGGTGGCGCTCTTGTACGAAATGCCATCAACTCGATCGATCCAACTATCAAAGTACTTGAAGTTCACTCCAAATACGGAAAAGCCCTCCGAGCAGAGCCGGTAGTACTTGCCTATGAGCAGTCACGTGTTCACCACGTTGGATATCTACAAGACCTGGAGTCTCAGATGTACTCTTGGATTCCAGAAAGCGCTTCTAAGTCACCAGACCGCGTTGACGCGTTGGTTCACGCGCTTACTGCACTGCTAATTAAGCCCCCACCAGGTTTCTCGGGCGGGAAAATCCGAGCAAAAAGCTTCGCCGATCGAAAGTTAGGCGTCTCCAACCCAAATAATAGGCCTCTAGGAAAAATTTTTAGGGTAAGATAGTGAAAATACTTCTGGATAGGTTTCCCTGCCACCTAGCAGCGATTGCACCTGACAAATTAGACGATGTAACTAAGCTTAGAAGCTTTGAGCCTACCCCAGGAGCTAAGTATCTAGAGATTACAAGGGTGGTTGTTACAGATGGATTGGTTGTCGTGGCAAAAGACTCCCCGGAGGGGCCGCAAATCGTATTTCGAGAAACATATGAAACCTTTATCCCCTCTAAAGAATCCGATAAAGACTCTTTTGTTGTCACTTCGTCGGGAAAAATGCTAGCATTCAAGAAGGACCGTGGTTGCGGCTGCGGTTCCCGACTCCGAGGCTGGAATCCTTATCAGACTATAGCCTCGATTAAGGACTAAAATGGAAATCACGCTTATAAACTTCGTAATTCTTGCTCTAGGAGCATACAGACTGACCCATCTAATCACTACGGACGCCATTGCAGACGGATTTAGACAAAAAGTTTGGTCTAAGTACCCTCCAGCAACAAAAATTGGATATTTGATTACCTGCAACTGGTGTACAGGCTTTTGGGTATCATTTTTATTTGTAATTGGAGTATCAATTTTACCCCAACTGACCTTTGTGGTATCATTAGTCTTGGCTATCTCTGCTGCAATTGGGCTAATTTCAGCTTGGATTGAAAACAAATAGGTAGGAGCCGGATTTGGCTATTTTTAAAAAGGAACCAGCTAAGACGAACACTACACGTCAGAATGTTCGCGCTTCTGCTCCAAAAAACGCTACTCGAGTTGCTCCTGGAGTTTCGATTGACTCTTTTGGAATCGTTTACGCCGAGCCACAAGTTTTTAACACCCCACGCCCACTAACTGCGGCAGCTGCTCAAGTAAACCTTCAGGACAGAGGCGAAGCAGAGCTATTTAAAGCTCGCCGTCAGTCTGCTTCTACTGCATGGCAGACCGAAGCATGGGAATACTACGATGCAATTGGCGAAATCAAATACGCATTTAATTTAGTAGCGTCAGTTGTGTCTCGCATTCGTCTTTATGCAGCTGCAATTGGAAATCCTGACGAAGCTCCAGCTCCAATTAAGGACGTTGAAAAAGTAGACCCAAGACTTGCAGCTGCAGCTCAGCGTGCACTTGATCGCCTGAGCTCAGCTTATGGTGGACAAGCAGGTCTTCTAAAAGATGCAGCTTTAAATTTGCAAGTTGCTGGAGAATGTTACTTAGTTCAAGTTCCAGAGCGCGTTGGATCTGGTTTACCAGAGTCATGGGATGTTCGTTCGGTAGATGAACTTCAAGTTGACCAAAGAGGCAACTACATCATTAATCCTCGACGAGATGTTAGCTCTGGTGGAGCGTCCCTCAGCTCGCAGGGGTCTAAAGACATAATTAAACTTCCTCAGACTGCATTCGTTGGTCGCATTTGGCGTTCACACCCCCGGTATACTCAGGAATCAGACAGCTCACTCCGCGGTTTACTCGATCTTTGCGCCGAGCTTCTACTTCTAAACCGCACATTCCGTGCGACTGCACGCTCTCGCCTCAACGCTGGTGCACTCTACTTACCAGACGGTCTTTCGGTAGCCGCGTCTCCCGATCCAGACTATCCATACGATGAAGAAGGCAACTACAACGAAACTTTTAATCCAGAAGAAGCAGCTGACGAGTTCGAAGACCAGCTAATCGATGCAATGACTACTCCGATTAAGGATGAGGACTCTGCGAGCGCCGTTGTTCCGCTAATCATTCGTGGTCCTGCAGAACTTGGTGACAAGATCAAGCAGTTTAAGTTTGAGCGTTCTTTCGACCCAGCGCTTGCACAGCGTGCAGATCGTGTACTAGAACGCATCATGCAGGGCCTAGACGTTCCAAAGGACGTTGTAACGGGACTTGCGAACGTTAAGTACTCCAACGCACTACAAATCGATGAAGCCCTCTACAAGGCGCACATCGAGCCTCTGATGCTACTTATTGTTGATGCGTTTACCGTTATGTACTTGCGCCCATACCTTATTGCAAATGGCTACCCAGAGGATGAGGTAAGAAGAGTTTGCATTTGGTATGACCCATCGCTAGTTGCAACTCGTAATGACCGAGCTGCTGACGCAGACATGGGCTTTGACAAGATGGCTGTTTCTTATGACACTTGGAGAAGGTCTCATGGTTTCTCGGAGGCTGATGCTCCAGATCCAAAGGAACTTGCACTTCGTTTAATTATCTCTAAGGGAATGGTTACTCCAGAACTAACTGAAGCAATGCTAAATGCCGTTGCTCCAGAAGTTATGGGACAGATCAGGCAGCAGTCTATGGCTCAAGGTGGGGCACCTATTCCACCAGAAATTGACCAGTTGCTACAGGGACAGCCTTCAGCCACTGAAGCCCCCGCTGCCGAAGAAGCTGCCCCAGCTGGAGCCCCCGCCGAGGAAACTCCAATCACTCCAGCCGAAGCGGCTCCACCACTAGCAGAACCAGAGGCATAATATGCACCACCCAAATCCAGAAATGGCAGAAAAGCTAGCTCACTTGCTAGCTGATGTTGTAAATGCCAAATTCATTCTTCACGGCTACCACTGGAATGTGGTTGGCCCAGACTTTGGAGAGATGCACCACTTCTTTGCAGAGCTATACTCTGATGTTGACGGTTCGGTTGATGGATTAGCTGAAAATATTTTAAAAGTTGGATATCCGGCTCCATACTTACTCTCTGATTTCTGCGATCTATCGTGTATTCATGAAGAGCGACTAGATGGAACCTCAACTCAATTCATGCTGCAATCTTCATTGCGAGTAGTGGAAACTCTTTACGACTGCCACATGGGGGCATTTAAGGTGGCAGAGCAGTGCGACCTGCAGGGACTAATGGACTTTTTAGCTGCTCGCATTGACATGTATGCAAAGTGGAAGTGGCAGATTAAGGCATATTTAGGAGTACGCTAAATGTCATATCTAGATCAAGTAATTAATGCTTCCGGAGGACACTCGGCTCCTCTAGAGAACCTAGACGAAAAAGAAATCAGAGCTTCACTCGAAGCTGCAGGAATGCTTGTTCCAGAGGAACAGGACTTAGCAGACGCACTACTTGAGATTGTGGAAAAGCACGGCAAATTCAACGACGACAACACTGGCGTTTGGGCTGGCTACACTTCTGCAAAAGAAAATACCGAGAACGCCGAGATTGGTGTTAAGTGTGGAAACTGCATTTTCTGGCAGGCACCTAACGGATGTTCGATTATTGTTGCGGAAACTGAAGAGGGTGGTCTTTGCCGTTTCGCTGTTTTACCGGATGGCACTGTAACTGCAACTGCAGGGTCAAAGCCAGCTCCCAAGAAAGACCAAATCAAGGGGTCTAGCAAAAACCCTTCAGGCTCTGCTAGTGGAGGAAAATCTATTACTTTCTCAAAGAAGGTGGAAGCATCACTACAAGAGAAGGCTGATAAGCACAACGAAAAGTATGGAGACACAGCGTCTAAGAAGACTAGCCTAAAGACCCTTAAAGCCGTCTATCGCCGCGGAGCGGGAGCGTTCTCGACTTCGCACCGTCCAGACCAAAATAGAAACTCATGGGCTATGGCTAGAGTAAATGCATTCCTTCACTTGCTAAGAACAGGAAAGCCAAAAAACTCTAAGTACACCACAGATAACGACTTGCTTCCAGCTAGCCACCCAAGATCGTCAAAGAAGGATGCATCGGCACTAACTGCATCTTCATATGACTCTTATATTGATTCTCAGCTGGAAATTGCATTGCTGGGCAAGGATCAATACGTGTCGGCAGAGCATGCAATACACTCTTTAGCTGAGTACTCCGGAATGGGTTATGATATAATTCCTAGTATTAGAGCGGCGTGGGTACGTGGCCTAAAAGCTGGAGATGACCCATACGAAAGAGCTTCTCTGTTAGCAACACAGTTACACAGTAGTCCGGACTCAGACTTACTTCCGAAAGAAGGATTCTAATGAGCGAGTGGAGAAATTTTATCTCTGAGTATGCAATTTCTGATCTTTTGTCAGATGTTAATGACCTAGTAGGAGAAGAAAGACAGCTTGCCAGGAGAGACTTAGAGTCTGTGGCTGCTTCGGCATACTCGCACTACAACACTTATTTAGACAAAGCAGAGCTTCCTAACGCCATTTTGTGGGACCTAAATGAGTATGCTAACTATGCTTCTGGAATCACGATGGAGCCTAGTGAGGACGCCCTACGCTACTCTTCGTTTTTGCCTTCAGGCCACCCAGATAGCGTAAATATTGATCCAACAGTAGCGGCAGCTTGGATAGCGTCCGACCCAGACCTATCTCCAGCAGCTAGTGCAGCTATTGTTGCATCTCTAACTCCAAGCGATGACTACGTAAAAGTAGTTCACGCCACCACCAGACTAAAGGCTCTAACCGCAGCTGGAGAGATTCCAGACAGCACGAAAGCCCTGATTCATGGTCGCATTGCTAAGATAACAGGAATTCCAGCAGACCTACTCTAATCATGCCCACTAAGGTATGTACTTTATAGGGTAAAATTTTAGTTAGCTTTGCTAAATATATCTTTATAGAGGTTTTAATGTCTGACGCCTTTGAACTCGATGACCCAACGGTTGCTGCTGGCAATCCCTTTTCGGGCAAGAACTCTTCCATAGAACGTAGCCTCAGGGCTCGTAGGCAGCCCCGCGATAAGAGGGGTCGTTGGGTTCCAACTGGTGCCGCACTTATGGCAGACTTGCGCCTTCCTGATGGCACTTCCACTAAGTTAGAGGGTAAAGCTATTGGTGGTACGGCGACTCGCGAAGGCGAAAAGAACAACATTCGTATGCTTGTTGGCAAGGGATACGAACAGTTTGGTATTGAAGAAAACACTGTTGTAGAAATTGATCCTAAGAACGGTGAACTAAAGTCAAAAGTTAAGCTAGATAGAGACTATCTACTTTCCAAGGGAATTAATCCAGACCTAACTGCAGATCTACCAGAAGACCTAGCAGATCAACCTCAGACTCTAGAGGAAATGAATCCTCAGCCTGCAGATGAGTTGGATATCGAGCTTGCTAACACCGGTCTTACTGATGAAGAAGATAAGGACCGTCGAGCAGAGCGCGACGCCGAGCCAGTAGCAAAATTGTCTCCTGCTGTTGCAGAAAAAGCTGCAGAAGGTTCGGAAGTTCGAGAAATTGTTGAGTCTGCGGAAAAAGGCGAACTGCCAAAGGATGCATTCCCAGGAGAGGGAGATCAGAGAGTATCCGATCAATTTGTAAAGAAGCTGTCAGATAGATTACAAAATATTGATAGGACTCCTTTCGACCTTACTAGTGAAAGTGCAACGACTCCAGAAGAAAGTGCAATTTCAAAAGCAATTGATGACGTATTCGATGGAGCCGATCCAGCAGAAGTAATTTCTAAGCTCGAGAATAAGAAAATATTAGAACCCACTAAAACAAAAACTGCAGAGCAACTTGTAGAGGGTGACGTTATTCAGTTCCCTAGCGGAGTTCAAGCAATTGTTCGTCAGGTTAAGCCAGTAGAGGGAAGTCAGGGAACAAAGCTTTCATTTGTCCTTGAAAATGAAAATGGCGATAAAAAGACTTTAACTGGAAGTACATCTGACAAAGTCAATATTGTAGAAAAGCCAGACCGCGCTAAGTTTAAGAAAAAGCCAACCCCTCCTCGTCCAAAGCCTTCCGAAGAAGTGGCAAAGAAAGCTCCAGAAAAGCCAAAAGCTCCAGAACCCAGCGCGGCTCCAGAGGAGTCTGCTGGAGAGGTTGTGCCCCCAAAGCCAGCCAAAAAAGAGAAGCCTAAGGTATTCACTCCACCATCTCCAAGAAATAAAGATGATGGAAAAGACTTCGCCCGACCAGATGGATTTACCGATCAAAACATTAAGGATGCTGAATCAGCTCGTAAGGTTCCAGTAGCTAGGGATGCAGACGGAAATGTTGTTGAAATCTACGACGAAAAGGGCAAGAAAAAGGCGGCTCAGGATGCAGACGCTGTCTTAGCTACTTTGCTAGACGTTATGCCTGACGCTAAGGTGAACGATAAGGGTGAAGTTGTACTCGAGCGTGGTAAGTTTGCTGATCCAGACGGCACTGAGTATGGATATGCCGTTAAAATTGCGCGTACCAATGGTGGAGGCTTCTTAGTTGGTGTAGATGTAACCAATCCGGATGGAAGCACAGAGACCTTCTGGCACAGAAGTGAGCGCCAGTCCATGGGCGCGATGAAGCCATTTGCTTTGGTTGACTACATCACCGGCAAGGGATGGCCCGCCGAGGGCGGAAAGCCAGGAACTCCAGACTACAAGACTTACTTTGAGCCAGGAACCCTAGAGGCAAGAATGAAGTACTTGCGCAACACTAAAATGCGCAAGATTAATGAGCAAAAGCTTCTCGCTGATCTAGACGCAGCCAATGCTCTACCGGAAACCGATGCAGCAAAAGACATCGAAGTAATGAAGGCAGAGTATCTTCTAAATAAGTTCCGCACCGAGTTTGGCGGAAATGTAGATGAGTTTAGCAATTGGTATAGAGCACAAAGCGGAAAGACTCTGCTTCTTACTACTGAAGAACTAGTTGACAAGATGGCAACTGGATTCCACGTTAACTACAACTATGCAGAAGGCTCTCAGTTTGGAAACGTATTGCGTTCCAGCAGAACTGGTCTATATGAAGATTTAGTTGCTGGAAACTATGACGGAGTTGCTCAGCACTTATTAGCACTAGGAAATAAGCTACCTACTTGGGCTAGAAATAGTGAGACTGCTCAAAACATTCTGGATAAGATTCGTGCTTCTTACAAGAGCAGATTCCCAGAGATGAATAGCAAGCGTCTAAGTGCAATTTTGACTAACGCATTCAAGTCTATGTGGGACTTCTCTGACGAGTCAGCAGCCGAAAAGCCTCACGTTAGCTTTGATGGAAAGGTTCTAAGACCCGGAACCATTGTTGAATTCTTGAATAACAATGATGAGCCATCCATTGGACGAGTTAGATCTCTTTCGCCCCAGGAAAGCGGAAATACTGACAATATTTACTTTGACTATGTTTTCGTTGAGTACTTAACTAAAGATGGAAACATTACTACAGAAGCGGTAGAGACTGTTTCCAAGTCTTTGGTTGTTGTAGACGATAGCGGAATGACCCGAGAAGAAGCTAAAAAGGTTATGACAACCTATAAGCCATGGATCCGTGGATCTGAAAAGATTGCTGCTCGTTTTGGAAGAGCCGTAGACCAGAAGGGAAACAAGCTATCTAAGAGATACATGTCTCTTCCTGACTTAGACTCTCCCGAGGCGGTAACCGAGCTTGCCCCAGAACCAGAGACTTATGACGTAGACACTGCTGGTGTTGGCGATATGCACGTCTCTAAAGATGGAACTCCAATTGGTGTAATTGTTACCAAGAAGGCTGGAAAAAACAGCAAGGGAGAAGATGTCTGGGCAATTGTTTACCGCAAGGAAAACGGAGAGCTTGAAAAAACTACGGTCAAAAAAGGAACGGTTCGTAATCTAAAAAAATAGCTGGGCCCATCAAGCCCGCTCTTAGAACTGATGGGCTAGAAAAGGGCCCAGAACTAGAGGACCTAAAGCCAGCACTTAATGCTTCTGAAATACCTTCAGCCGAAGGAGAAGAAGAAGACGATTTTGACTGGAATTCCATCGAGGTAGACGAAGAAGAAGCAGCAAGTATTCCAGTGCCGGAAGAAAAAGCAAACGAGCTTTTAATTACAATTTCTCGTGATCAATTTAATCAAATAATGGATGAAATCTCAGAAGAGGTTTCTGCTCTAACCCGGCAATACATTGAAAGATACTTTCATTTTAAATTCTTTAAAAAGAAATTTCCTGGAGGAGATACCATTGGGCCCTCACTGGGGAGAATACAAAAAGAATCTTCTGAAATTATATTTAAAACAGCTATAACCCTTAGACCGAGTCCGGACGGAAAAAATGTTCAGCTAGATTTAAGTGTTTACAAAGATTTACTAACTAAGTATTTGATGGACTTAAATCGTTCAGCAGATTTAATGTCTAACAAGTTTAATACTAATTTTTTTCCAATTAGAAGAAACCCGAGCTCCTCGGGCGGTCCACTAAGAACAGAAGATTATCTAGAAATATATAACAAACTAGGAAACTTTACTCCGCCCCGAGAAGATAGAAACCCTAGTTCAGCGACTTACGCCCATGCCTTTAAGGCTTTAAGAGAAAGTAAGTCAATTCCTCTTGACCCAAAAAGCATCCCACCAGGCTGGAAGCAGCACAGCAAAGAGGATGAGTATTTTAGATTACTAGAAGATAAAGAGATGAAAAAAGACATTGTTTCTCTTTTATCTATAGCCTATTTTGGCGGGGAGCTAGAAGAATTTAATCCTCAGGCATTTTCCCTATCCGCTCAGGAGGCAAATGTTCCATATCTAAAAAAACACTATGACGAACTAACTTCAATGTTTATGCAACTATATGCCTTAAAAGCAGTAGATGTGTACAATGAGCGCAGCAATACTGCAATGGTAATTAACAAAAATAAAGACACGATTATCACAGTTCCAGCAATTTTAGACTATGGCACTACAAGTCTTAAAGAAATGGGAAAGCCAAAGTCTATGGCTCCTATGTTTGACCCCGAGTATATAAAGGGTATAGCTGAAATATCAGACAAGTCTCCAGTGCCTTCGTATTCTAAGTCAGTTAAAAAGATTAATTTATTGAATACATCTCAGTATTCAAATCCTAAAAAAGTAAGCTCTGGCGAGTTGGCCCACGCTAATGCTGGAACTATGGAAATAAATGTTTTTTACGACAAAATAAATAGTTTACACGAAAGATACGTGAACGGCACTCCCGAATTTAGGGACTATAAAGATAAAGAATTTGCCATTCCTGGAGTTTACGGATCACTTTTAGAGGCCATCAAATACGGCACGGCCCACGAGCTTGGCCACATTATGTCTTATATTGCTTGGGATCACGCAAAAGATATTAGTGAAGATAAGCAAAAATACCTGTTTGGGCTGCCCCTACCAATGGCTAGGCTACGCGGAAACAAAGAAAAATTTAGACGAGACCTTTCGACTATTAAAAAGAACCAAAAAGTCTCGGTTTACGGAGATGAAAGTGGAGACGAGTATTTTGCAGAAGCTTATGCAAAATACATCTATTCTGACGATATTACAGATGAATTTAAAGAAATCTTAGAAAAAGCCGGGATAGAAAAAGGAAAGCCTAAAAAGATTATTTATGACGATTCCAGTACAAATCCGTCAGAAAGATCTTTTGTTTCCGACATAGAAGATGAGAAGCCTCTTCTAGATAATAATGAAGAAGCAACCAAAATATTTAATGATGCTATAGTTAATTCTTTAAGTAAGTACTCTTTAGATGAGCTAGATACTTTAAGCATGAAATTAGGGCTAACACTAATTTCTGGAGATAGGGCAAGCGTAGAGACTATTTCCGCTGGGATATACAGAAGCATTAAAAGTCAATGGAACGGCTCTTCAAACTTTATAGCAACCTTGATTTTAATGCGAGTAGCAAAAGACACCTTAGGTCTAGAAGGATCTTTGCCTATAACTGGAAGAACTAAGGATCCAGAAAAACTTCAAAAAAGAATGGCCTATGAGGCAGTCTATTCAAGCCTGACCCCTAAAGAGTTAAATATGATCGAAGATCTAGTTAAAGCGCAGTATGATACAGTTCAAACATACTTAGGGCAATATGGAATTAGAGAAGTTCCCGTTTACAGGGGTTGGAGAAATGCCAGCGACATTGCCGAAGATGGCAGAGTCAGAACTAGGCCACTATCTTCGTTCTCTTTACGATACCTCACGGCCCAAAGTTTTACTTCTGAAACAGGAGCGGTCACTGTTGCAGTGATCCCAGCCGAGAAAATTTTTGGCATATCGGCTAATAATTTTGGCGTCTCTTCTGAGCAGGAGATTGTAGTGTTGGGCGGATCCTATAGGATGTATGTTGTGCCAGACAGCCTATCTCCTCGTAGTATGAAAGATATAGAGATTTCTGGAGTAGAAGTAGAAGTAGAAGAAGAAGGGAACTAAATGGCGCAGGAAGAATTTGATAAAGACTCTGATGACCTAATCGAGTATGATCCCTGGACCGAGGATGACTGGTTAAGGTCGACTAATCCAGATTATAGGCCATTTCCTGCTACATTTGAGTACACGGCAGACGAAGAAGATGGCCCAAGAATTGTCACTGTAGACCTAAGAACCTTACCGTTAGAGGAGCTCGAAAATATGGTTCCATCTAATAGATTTGCCTTTTTAGAGATTTTATACAGAGAACTTCGTAACATACAGTAAAATTATGATAAAATTGCAGAGAGTGTCACTCTCGCTATAGCTATAGAGGAAATATGTCAGATACCAATAAGTTCGACAACCTCCCAATTGAGGTATATTTTTATGTCGACCCCAGCACTAAAAACATAGATGGTGTGTTTGCTTACCACCCCTTTGGTATCAGTATTCGCTCTGGTCAAGACTGGATGTTTGTTAGAAGAGCAGACACCAAGCTGGATGAATTTTTACAAACGCACGAAGCTTATGTCCTGGACTGGGATACAGACTACACAGCGCTTGGTGATACAGACGACAATGAACCACTAGAAGAGCACGTTGCAGTGCAAATGTATGACAAGGGAGAGCTTAACTCTCAGAATTTGCTTGAATACGCAAAGCTGGTTTACGACCCAGAAGAGGCATAAAATGGCTGAATTTTTTGGAAAATTTGGAGACTTTGCTCTTTTTGTTGAAGGCAAAAGAGCTGCGGTAGTAGATCTATCTCTAAACATCGTTGAGGACATAAGCACGTTAGAAGCATTCTCCAGCAAGTATGACTGGGAAGAGTCCGACTCTTTAGATTTAGGTGCAGCTCAAGAACTAGCTGACGCAGCTTTGTCCCAGATTGATCCAATAACTGCTGCGGGAGATCGGATGTATACAATCCCGGGGGGTGTCCAGAAAGAAGCAAAAAAAGCTTTAGAGTGGAGAAAAGAACACAAGCGGGGTGGCACACCTGTTGGCCTGAATACTGCACGCACTCTGGCGCGGGGTGGTCAGATTGGTATCCAAAAAATTCGTCACATCGCTAAGTATTTTCCTCGCCATGAAGTAGACAAAAAGGGCAAAGGTTGGGAGCCAGGAGAAGACAACTTCCCATCTAATGGTCGAATTGCGTGGGCTCTCTGGGGCGGAGATGCTGCATGGCGCTGGTCCTCTGCAATTGTAGAGCGTGAAAATAAAAAAGCCACTACCGCTAGCGGCTACACCCTTCCTGGATATGAAGATCACTTAGACACCTATTCTGACGAGCACAGCTATGATGCAGAAATTAATGCATTTAAGATGGTTCACGAACTTGACCCATACTACGGTCCAGAGTTTATGGCTCGTGTTCGTTTAGACAACACTGGAATTGACCGTCTATACAAAGTAGATATTGATGGCCGAGTCTATCTATGGGATGGCTCTGCATGGGACGACATGGGACACGTTGATGGCGATGTGTACTCCTATGATCGAGCTTTAGATGATCCATCCGATACGGCAGAAAAAACTCACGTTCTTATTGACCCATCTTCCGCGGTTATTATTTCTGCGTTCCTGCAAGAGCGCCCATTCCAGCCAGTTTTAATTGAAGAAATTGATCCCGAAGAAGCTCAGCTGATGTCTGCTGGCCTGCAAGAGGAAGATTTTGCACTTATTGACAGAATAGTTGCTGCAGCAACCAATCCAACAACGGGGGGAGACGGTGACTATGACAGTCAGGATAGATCTGAAAATGCGTCTAACCAGCCTCGAAATGCCGACGGAGAATGGGTTAAAGTTGGCAGTAGAACTGTAGTAGCCGGAGACAGAGCTAGAGGCTCTGGAGTTTTAGAGTCAATTGACTATAAAAACAATAAAGTAGTTGTTCGACTAGACAGTGGAAAAGTTATTTCCGTAGCTCCTGAATACACCCAGGCCGAAGAAAAAGTAGATGGGCCAATGATGGCCCCGGGCACTACTGCGCCTATTGATTTTGATTCTATTTTAGGTGAACCTAGAACTCCTAAAAATATGCCAAAAGCACATTTGCCTGGAACTCTAAAGCCACTTACAAATAAAGATTTACGTGATCTTATTTACAACTACCCTAAGTATGTTTCGGAGATGCGAAACTCCTTTAAACCACTAAACGCAGCGGGAGAAGAAAAGTCTGATTCAATAAATTCTCCAAAAGAGTCTGACGTACCTGCAAAATATTTAGCTATTGTTTCTCCGGATGACAAGACTGCAGTTATGGATGTAGTTGCAATTGTTCCAGCGAGCAAGACTTCTACCGAACCGGCTCTATATGAGCGTAAAGAAGGTAAGTGGCTGAAGAATGATCAAATTTTGATGGATCTTAAGTCTGCCACCCCTCCTCCAGTTGTCCCCCTTGATAAAGAAGTTTTAAATGATGTCTTGAAGCAGACCGATGAGGCCTCGCCTTCGGTTCAAGCTTCTGCCTATGAATTTTCAATTTTCTGGGAAAAGGTTGTAGAGCCACTATTGGCTGCCGGTGGTCTAGACCGTAACCGCGGCAACGCAGAAGCTTTAAGGAGATATTGGACCCGTGGCAAGGGTGCCCTTAAGATCCGCTGGGGAACTCCAGGAGACTGGACCCGCTGTGTTCGTCAGCTTTCGAAGTACATGGGACCTCGTGCCAAAGGTTACTGCCAGTTACGCCACAAGGAAGCTACTGGTGTTTATACTGGCAGCAAGTTAAATCCTGGCCGTAAGAAGGGAATCAGATCTTCTGCAACTCTTTTTGCAAGTGAAGATCAATTTATCTCAACCGTATTGGCAAAGAGTGAGCTTGCAGCTAGAGCTGCAGATGCTAGAGAAAAGATTGGTTTAGTTGCATCAGCCCCTCGCCCCGAAGCTGGAGCTTCTTTTTACATTCCAATGCTTGTTCCAGAAGAAGTAGAGTCTGGAGATGGTAGAAAGTTTAAAGCTGGAGCAATCTCTACTAGAGATCTACCAGTACCACTACTTTGGCAAATTAAGACCGGTCAAGGCCACGATGGGTCGGTTGTAGTTGGCCGAATTGACTACATTGAGCGAGTCGACGGTGGGCTTGGAAATGCTTATGGCGTATTTGATACTGGACCTTATGGCCGCGAGGCAGAGCGTCTAGTCCGTCACGGGTTCCTACGCGGAGTATCTGTTGATCTTGACCAGTTTGAAGCAAAAGAAGATAAGCAGCCAAAAAAGGACATGGCTGAAGATGAAGGCGAAGAAATTGGTAAGGATAAACTTACTATAAATAAGGCAAGAGTAATGGCTGCTACAATTGTAGCTAAGCCAGCATTCCAGGAATGCTCTATTATGCTGCAAAACGAAGGGGATCAGGAGGAAAACGTGACCCCAGAAGATGGCGTATACGAAGAATCTTTAGAAGATTTCGCGGACGTTGAACCAATTATGGCGTCTGGCTTTTTAAAGTCAGAAATCCCAATGACTCCGCCAGCTAATTGGTTTGAAAACCCAGGCTTAACCAAGCCTACCCCACTAACTGTAACCGATGACGGCCGCGTATATGGGCACATTGCTGCTTGGAACGTAAACCACATTGGACTTCCACGCGCAACAAAGCCACCACGGTCTCGTAGTAAGTATGCATACTTCCACACTGGAGTTCTACGCTGCGAAGACGGCACTGACGTTCCAGTTGGCCAGCTAACACTTGCCGGTGGACATGCTCCACTAAATGCAAATGCTGCAGCAGCTGCCAAGCACTACGATGACACTGCGTCTGCAGTTGCAGATATCCATGTTGGAGAAGATGAGTATGGAATTTGGTGTGCTGGTTCTCTTCGTCCAAACCTAGAAGAAATGCAGATTCGTGCACTTCGTGCTTCTGCTCCCTCTGGTGACTGGCGTCCGATCAATGGCTCACTTGAGCTTGTTGCCATCTGCCAAGTAAATGTTCCAGGATTCCCGACCGCCCGTGCCATGATCGCATCTGGTAAGGTCCTCGCGCTAGTTGCTGCCGGTGCTAGCTACCTAGCAATGATGAAGTGCTCTGGTGCTGCATGCGCTCTAAATACTAAAGCTGAGATGCTAGGCGAGCTGGCTGCCAGTGCTCCTAATCTAAGAAACAGAGTTAGGGAAGCAAAGCGTGCACTTCGTGAGGCTAATCTTCAGGCTTTGACTGCTAGTGCAGCAGACCTCAAAGAGAGAGCACTAGTTGCTGCTGCTGTAGCAGAGCTTGCCAAGATTTCCGAGGAAGAGCGTATGTCTCTTGCGAAGGAAGGCAAGGCAATGCCAGATGGAGCCTACCCAATTCGCAACGTAGAAGATCTCAAGAACGCTATTCAGGCTTATGGTCGTGCAAAAGCATCAGAGCGTCGCGAAGTTCGTAAGCACATTATGAAGCAGGCTCGCAAACTAAAGCAGTGGGCATTAGTTCCAGAACACTGGAAAAATGCTGACTCTGCAGAAGCTGCAGGTATGGTTGCCGCTATGCGTGCAAAAGCAGAGGCGGTGGTGGCTGCCGGCCCAAAAGAGGATGAGATTTCTGAATCAGAGTTAGAAGAGCTTCGTAAAGCTAAAGAAGAAGCTGAAAAACAAACTGAAGAAGAAATCGAAGCAGCCGAAGAAGTAAAAGCAAATCGAGGAGACCTACCTACCCGCGATGAAGAAGGTAGAGTCAAGTATGTTTCTGGCGTAAACCAGCCTCGGGATGCTAAGGGTAAGTATCGAACCGTATTGGCTCGTCTGAAGCAGGACCTTGGAGTTGCTGGACTAGCAAAAGCTCTACAAAAAGTAGAGCAAGCAGAAAACCTAGATTTTGCTGGTGATTATGCTGCATCTGCTGCCGCAAGCTCTGAATTAATTGGCATGATTGATCGTCTAGACACAAAGGCCTTAAATCCAAGAGCTTTGGAAAATGTCAGACTGACAGCAGCAGAACTAGGCAAGACTATTGCCAATCTTCCACTACCTTTCGGTAAGGAAGCTTCAAAAATTAGATTTAGCGATCTCCCTGCGGGGCTCAAGGACCTAATCGATCAAATGATCACTAGGGTTGAGGCCAAGATCGGTAAAAAGGATGCAGATATTGCTACGCAAAATCTAAAATCCTACATGTCCGGGGCTGACGTATATTCTCAGGGCGAAGTCCAATCTGAGATGAGCAAGCTGCTCCGACTCCTTACCTAAAAAATAAGGTAAAATTATCCGTAGGTGGAGCGCCTCGCGCCTTGATGCGTTGAGTCCCTCGGCCTTGACTGAAAAAATAAGGACGTAAGTCACGTCCGCTACTAACTGGCCTAGGAGGTACAGTGTACGACCAGATCAAAACTCAGCTTGATACTATCACTGAGTTAAGCGACGAACAGCTCGCTGAACTACAGGCAGATATTATCAGCCAGTTTGAAATGGTTGAGGGTGAAGACCCAACTCCTGAGACAGTTGATGCTATGACGTCGCTAGCCGACTCTCTTGACATCGTTCGCGGTGAACTTTCAAACCGCGAGGCAATGGCAGCTGAACTAGCTGCTCGTGCTGCAGAGGCTACCGCCCGTGTCAAGGGTCAGGTTGCCGATGAGGGAGAAGAAATGGCTATGACCGAAGACGAGCCTATGGTAGAAGAAGCTCCATCGGAAGAAGCTCCTGTAGAGGAAGCTCCAACCGAAGAAGCAGAAGAAACCCAGGAGACCGTAGAGGAAAAGGCCGAGGAAGAAGACACTAAGGAGAATGAAATGTCTGTAGATGAAACCATCTCAGCTTCTGCTTCTGAAATTGAGTCTACTCCTGAGGCTGTAACTGAAACAGCTCCAGTAGAAGAGGTTTCGGCACCAGAAGCTGAACTATCAACCGAACAGGTTGAAGTACCAGCTAACGAGGCTGTAGTAGAGGCTCCAGTCGAGGCTGAAGCATCAGTTGAAGAAACTGTTGTTGAGGCCGAGGCAGTAACCGAAGCTTCTACTGAAGAAGTCACCGAAGCATCAACTGACGTTGTTGCGGAAGCATCAACCGCTCAGGAAGACGGTTCTGAACTATCAACCACAACCGAAGAAAGCGCAGAGCTTTCTTCAACAGAAAACATTGAAACATCAACCGCTCTTGTAGAAGAGCAGAAGGAGCAGGCAGTGACCGCTGCAGCTGAACAGCCTTTTGAGGCACCAGCCGACCGTCAGCCTGTAGTTCAGGTAACCGAGGCTCCAGTAGCAATCACTGCTGGTGCTGACATCCCTGGATACAGCGCGGGAAGCCCAGTAAAAGACATGGCTGAGGTTTCTCAGCTTATGGAGAAGAGACTACACTCTCTTCGCCGCGTAAATGGTGGAGATGGAGAGCAGCACATTGTTGCATCTTTCTCGACCCAGTACCCAGAGGACCGTTTCCTCGGTACCGACCCACTAGAGAACGCCGCCAAGATTGAGAACGTTGTAGGCCGTGAAGCACTTGTTGCTTCTGGTGGACACGCTGCTCCAGTCGAGGTTAAGTACGACATCTATGGTCTAGGATCAACCACTGCTCGTCCAGTGCGCGACTCTCTACCAAAGTTCCAGGCTGACCGCGGTGGTATCCGTTTCGTAACCCCACCAAGCTTTGCTTCTGGTGACTACGCTGACGCTGTTGGCGTATGGACTGCAGCAAACGACTCCGCTGAGACCCCATCGCCTTCGAGCAAGTCTTCGCTGACCGTTACTGCAGCTCAGGAGAACACCGAAGTAACTGACGCTGTAACCCTACAGCTACAGTTCGGTAACCTCATGACTCGTGCTTACCCAGAGTTGATTGCTCGCCACAACGAGCTAGCTCTTGTACAGCACGCACGTGAGGCTGAAGACAACATTCTGTCCAAGATTGCAGCTGGTTCAACTGCTGTTACCTCCGGCACCCTAATCGGTTTCGGTCGTGACTTCCTAGTTACCGTTCGCAAGGCAGCTGTTGCTTACCGCTCACGTCACCGCTTGGCACCTACCACCGTTCTAAAGGCAATCGTACCTATGTGGGTATACGACGCAATGGCAGCAGATCTAGCCATCGCAATGCCTGGCGACGGTACTCTAAACGTAGGCCGTAACGAGATCGAGGGCTACCTACGTAGCCTAAACGTTGACCTAGTCGCTTCCTTCGACGGAACTGGCTCTGGCTACAACGGCGTATTCGGCTCACAGGGTGCATCTGCACTTCTAGAGTTCCCAGACAGCTTCAAGTGGTTCCTCTTCGCTGAGGGTACCTTCTTGTTCCTAGACGGTGGCACTCTAGACCTAGGTATCATCCGTGACAGCTCCCTAGTTGGAACCAACGACTACAAGATGTTCGTTGAGACCTTCGAAGGCGTTGCCAAGGTAGGTATTGAGTCTCTAATCATCACCCAGACTGTTAACGTCAACGGTGTTGCTGCTGCTCTCCGCGACACCACTGGTGGCGCAACCGCAGCTGCTATCGAGCTCTAAACCATAACTAAATAGGATTGGCTCCCGGGGCTTCGGCCCCGGGGGCACATCCAAAAAACTTTCAAGTTAGGATAAAAATGGCTTTTCCAAATAACGGCGTAGTAGA
>JACCDP010846472.1_pt1 | contig 95559 bp, 79 predicted proteins | sample 7445841 | NCBI WGS metagenome assembly JACCDP01 (sample SAMN15323441, study PRJNA562643) | freshwater metagenome | isolation source: river surface water | place: USA:Blue River Watershed | collected 2017-08-17
GCCCGTCGTCCGGCGCGCGGCGCACCGATGCTGGCGGCGCTGCTGGGCATGGGCTCGCTGCTCGCCACCTACGCACTGCTGCCCCGTCTGGACGCCCGCCCCTTCCCGCTGGAGGAGGCCGGGGCGCTCTCGCTTCCGCTCATCGTCGCGGGCGAGGCGTGGCGCGTCTTCTCGTACCCGTTCCTGCAGCCCGGCGGCGTGGCGCTCGCGATGTCGCTGCTGGGCACCTACTGGATGGGGTCGTTCCTCGAGCGGCTCCTCGGCTGGGAGCGGATGTTCCTCGGCTTCTTCGCGGGGCTCGCCGGGGGTGCGCTGGGCGCAGTCGCCACCGGCCTGCCGACGCCGTTCATCGGCGCGACGCCCGGGGTCTTCGGGCTCATCGGGCTTCTGGCGGCGCTGGCGACGGCGGGCCGCAGGCGGATGCCAACGGCGCTGCTGCCTCGGGCCGGCTTCTGGTGGGTGACGCTGCTGCTGGCCCTGTTCCTTCCGGTGGCCGGCTCGTTCTCGGTGGCGGCGCACCTGGGAGCGCTGGTCGTCGCATGGCTCGTCGGTTTCGCGCTGGTCGGGTCGGGCGAGCTTCCCGTCGACGAGGGCGGCCATGCGGACTTCCGGCCCTTCGCGTGGGTCGCCGGGGCGGCCCTCGTCTTCGGGCTGGCCGGCGGCGTGTTCCATGCGGGCCGCGCCCATCCGCACGACCAGACGCACGTCGCCGAGGGCTACCTGCGCCTCGCCCCCGGCCCGATTGCGACGACGCTGCAGAACGACACCGCCTACCTGATGCTGCAGCGCCCCCGGCTCTCGAAGGAGGGCATCGCGGTCGCCGCGAGACTGTCGGAAGCGGCCGTGAAGGGAAAGCAGGGCCGGCTGCCCACGTTCCTCGACACGCTCGCGGTGGCGCGTCACCGGCAGGGGCGCAACGAAGAGGCGATGGAGCTGCTCGAGGAGGCGGTCGCCATCGAGCCCGACGGGCGGCTCAAGAGCCTGCTGCAGCAGCGTCTGCGCACCCTCCGGAGCGGCCATTCGCTCGAGCCCGACCCCGACGTCGAGCCCTGAGCGGCGCTGCGCCGGGCCATGGCTCGGCGAGAGGCCGGCTCACTCCCAGACAAGCCGAGGCCGGATCTGCAGCGCCAGCTCGCCAAAGCGCATCTCGACCCGCGCCTCGCCGGGGTCGCCGGGCGCACGGACGAAGAGGTGCCAGCCGTCTTCCTGCCAGACGGGCGTGCCCTCGATCGTGCCCGGGCCGTCGAGTCCCACCTCCGGCATCGGATCGCGGCGGAGCCCGCCCGAAGCGTCCCTCGGCATCATCACCAGTTCGAAACGGGCAGCGCCGTCCGCCGGCAGGTGCCGTGAAGGCGGGTCGATCCGGAAGGCCGGCGGTTCGGTGACGGTCAGCCGCTGCCCCGCAGCGACCCGGGTCAGCCGCTGCACGACCCCCGTCGGCCACGTGACCTCCAGAAGCTCCAGCTCCTGAAGCGGCCCCAGCCCCACGAAGCTGACGGGCGGCGTGAAGATCATCGGCTGCGACGGGGCGACGACGAGGTGGTGCTGCTCGGGACGGCCTCCGCCGGGCACCGCGCGCAGCCGGGCGTTCGGTGCCACGCTGCCGCTCGTCGTGCCGGCCAGCTTCACCGAGACCGAGCGGGTGCTGCCGATGGTCCGAAGCACCTCGACGCCGCCGGTCTGGCTGCCGACGGCGAAGTCGGGGTCGCCATCGCCGTCGATGTCCTCCACGGCGATGGTCCGGTACTGGCCGACGTGGCCCGGATTCGTCAGCACGAACGGCGTACCGAACCTTCCAGGCTCCGTTCCGTACGCGAGCGTGAGGCCCTGCTCCTGCCCATCGCGCCGCTCGGCCAGCGTCTCGATCTCCGTGTCGTCCGCGTTCGCGGTCAGCCAGTCGGGGAGACCGTCGGCGTCGATGTCCGCCAGCACGGTCGCCCACGGAACGGTGCGAAAGCCCTTGGGGTTGATCATGCGGAAGTCCTGGCGCAGCACGAAGCTGCCCGGCGCGCCGCCGGCGATCACCGCCTGCGACTCGCCCAGCGAGATGTTCCAGAACAGCCGTCCGTCGTTCAGCGGAGAGCTGGCGACGAGGCCCATGGGCGACCGGTGCGACAGGTCCTTGAGACGCTCCGAGAGCCGGCCGACGCGGAAGTCCGGCGTCGGGCCCGAAGACCAGCGGAAGCTGCTGCCGCTCTCCTCTCCCATGGAGTCGCATCCGGCGTGGCCGACGATGGCGGCGACCCGCCCGCCTGCGGGGTGTCGCATGGCCATGACGGCGTAGGCGTTCAACGGTCGGCCCATCTCGAGCCAGTCGGTCCGGTCGACGAAGCGGCGGGGCGACACCTGCTGCAGCAGGTGGAGGTCGCGGCAGCTCGCCTGACAGCACGAGAACCCGAGGATGAGATCGAGCCGTCCGTCGTCGTCCAGGTCGTCGACGAAGATCGACGAGAAGGGGTTTCCGCCGGGGCTCATTCCCGGAAACGGCTTGAGATCCAGCGTTTCCGGCGGCGTGAAGCCTGCCGGTCCGCCCCACGAAATCCGTTGACGCTCCTCGCCGATGACCAGGTCGACGTGACCGTCGTCGTCCAGATCGACCACCGCGCGCAGATGCCTGGGCAGCCCTCCGAGGGCGGGGTGCGGAACCATCCGGTCGCCGTCCGCACGCCACACCTCGGCGCTGCGCCAGCCCTCGTAGTGCCCACGCTCGACGCTGCTGGCGAGCAGCTCCAGCGCGCCGTCGGCGTCCACGTCGGCCCAGATGCCGAAGGTGTCGAGGTCGGGAACCTTCGCCGGGTCGAGGGCCGCGAGTCCGCTCACGCCGATCGCCTCACCGGAGACCGCCGTCAGGTTGGGGTCCATCCTCTGCTCGACCCGGATCGGCTGGTCCGGAATCTCCTCGGAGGGGTCGTTCCAATCGTCCGGGCCCAGCACGCAGGCCTGAAGCAGGCCGACGACGGAGAGCCAGGCGGTGCGGCGATGAATCATGGGGCCTCCCAGATCAGCCGCGGCCGCACCTTGAGCCGCAGCCCTCCGAACGAGATCTCGATGCGCGCTTGACCCGGTTCGCGTGGGGCGACGACGAAAAGATGCCACCCGTCATCCTGCCACGTCGGCTCGCCGAGGAGCGCTCCCTCGCCGGTCAGATGCACCGTCGGGGCCTTGTCCCGCGTCAGCGCGCCCGATGGGTCGCGGGGCATCAGCGTCACCTCGAAGCGGCTCCGGCCGTCGGCAGGAAGGCGGCGCGAGACCGGAGCGATGCGGAAGGCCGGCGGCTCCTCGAGGGTGTGGCGACGCCCGGCCACGAGATGCTCGAACCGCTGCGTCACGCCGGTCGGCCACTCGACCTCGAGCAGGCGGAGTTCGGACGAGCGGGCGAGGCCGACGAAGGTCACCGCAGACGTGAAGATGAAGGGCTGCGCCGCAGGCGTGGCGACGTGCATCTGCCGGCTGCCGTCCTCCAGCGTGGCCGTGAGGCGGGCGTGCGACGCCAGCGTGCCGCTCGTGCTGCCGCGCAGCCGTATCGAGAGCATTCGGCCGGAGGGGGCGCCCCGCAGCACCTCCACGCCGCCCGTCTGGCTGCCCACGGCGAAGTCGGGCGCGCCGTTGCCGTCAGCGTCGGCCACGTCGATGGTGCGGTGGTGTCCCAGGTGGCCGAGGTTCGAGACGAGCGACGGCGTCGCGAATCGGCCGCGCCCCTCGCCGTAGGCGACCGTGAGGCCATGGAACGGGAGGTCGCGCCGCTCGGCCAGGCTTTCCGGCGCCTGATCGTCGGCGTTGGCGGTGAGCCAATCGCGGGTGCCGTCGCCGTCCAGGTCGACGAAGTGCGTCGCCCACGGCACGAGGGGCCGCCCCGAAGGCCCCAGCATGGGAAACGATTGCGTCTCGGCGAAGAGGCCATCCGTTCCCAGCCGAACGACGCGCTGCGACAGGCCGAGCGTCAGCGCGCCATGCAGGCCGCCGTCCGAGGCCAGGTCGTCCACGGCAAGGCCCATGGGCGAGAGCGTCGCGAGGTGCCCGTAGGCCGGCACGAGCTCGGCCATGCGGAACTCCGGCTCGCCCCCGGACGCGTGACGGAAGGTGTCTCCCCCGGGAAAGTTGCCGCCGCAGCCCTTGATACCCACGGCGCCCAGCAGGCGGCCTCCGGGAACTCGCAGGCTCGCCACGGTCCAGGCATTGATCGGGTCGCGGTTTTCGACCCAGTCCCACCGGTCCTCGAAGCGGCGCGGAGCGGTCTGCTGGAGGACGTGGAGGTCGCGGCACGGGCCCGCGCAGCAGCCGACGCCGCCCACGAGGTCGAGCCAGCCGTCGTCGTCCACGTCATCCGCGGCGAGCCCCGAGATGCTCCAGAGGTCGTCGCGGTTGCTGCCCTCGGGCTGCCGAATCGGGAGCTTTTCCAGGGGGCCGAATGCGCCGCCGCGGGAGCCCCAGGCGACCGAAAGCCCCTGCTCGTCACCGATGAGGTCGAGGTGTCCGTCGCCGTCGAGGTCGACCAGCGCGCGGACGCTTCGCGGCAGCGTCCGGTCGACTCGGACGAGCGCCCCGTTTTCGACCCTCCAGACCTCTGCGGAAGGCCAGTTGTTGGTGTGACGCCGGTCGCGCGACGTCGCCACCAGCTCGGCCCTGTCGTCGCCATCGAGGTCGGCCCAGATCCCCAGGCTGTCCAGTTCGGGCAGCTGCGACGCATCCCACGCGCCGAGCCCGGACAGACCCACGTCGGCGGGTCCCTCGACACGAATCAGGTGAGGGTCGCGTCCGATGGCGGCCCCGAACTCGCCCTTCTCGGTCGTCCAGCCCGGCGCGGCGAGCGGGTCATCGTTCCCTGCGTTCCCGCGACACCCGGCGTCCATCGACCATGCGACCAGCAGGGCCGCTCCAGGGACGAACCATCGCCCCGGACAGAACGGCTGCGGACGCGGCACGGCGGGCTTCATTGATTCCAGCATATCGGTGGCCGTTCGACGGCGCCCGGGTTTGACACCACCCGTCCTTCGCCGTTCAATCGCGCGCTTTCCGGGAGGCCCCGATGCGTCGCCTGATTCTCGCCAGTTCGATCGCCCTGCTCGCCGCCTGCGGGGGCGTCTCGTTCGGCGCCGGAACACCGGTGACGAAACTCGACCCGCCGCCGGGGCCGTTCAACGACAAGGTGACGGTGACGCTGACGAGCGACATCGAGGCGACGATCTTCGCCACCGTCGACGGCACCGATCCCCGCGAGGACAAGGGCAAGCGGCTCTCGGGCGAATCGAAGCTCAGCATCGAGCTGACCCGCAGCACCACGCTCAACTTCTACGCGACCAATGGCAACGACGAGACGGTCCGCAGCGTCCAGTACATCCGGGCCGGCGGCAAGAAGGGCTCCATCTCGGGCGTGGTGGTGGTCGACAGCGTGGCCGTGGGCAAGGCGCTGCAGCTGGTCGTCGACGGCAACGCGCAGGAGCTCACCCCCCTGACGCAGCCCGGTGAAATTCCGTTCACCATCACCGACCTGGAGACAGGGCGCCACCGCGTGCAGGCCATCGCCGACCGCAACGCCGACGGCAACTTCGTTCCGTTCCTCGACCTCTCGAGCGAGCTCTACACCGCCGACCTGGATCTGGGCGACCCCTTCAAGGCCAGCGCCGAGAAGGTGCGCCTCTTTCTGGGCGCCGCCGACGAGGGGCTCTGCACCATCGCCGGCACCGTGAAGATGCCCGCGGCCCAGCCGGGCGAGGTGGTCCGCATCAGCGCGCTGAGCCCGACGGCCTTCACCGACGCCGCCCAGGACCCGACCGTGCTGCTGGCGCAGCTGCAGCAGGGCGACCAGCTGCTGATGCAGGAGGGCACCGAATCCTATCCGTACGCGATCCAGAACCTCGAGCCGGGCGCCTACCTGCCGGTCCCGGCGCTCACCACGTTCGGTCTGGGCGGCATCGGCCTGCACTTCATGGGGAATCCGCTCTCGCCGGTGCGCTGCGACTCGGGCGAGGTGGTGCGCAAGAACTTCGAGTTCGGCCCGGTGGCGGTCAGCGGCAGCATCGAACTGCCGGCCCCGGAGACGGGCGGCGCGCTCGGCGGCATCACGCTGGGCGTCGCGGCGGCGAAGCGGATCTCGCTTTCCGACGGCATCCAGGCGCTGCTCATGCCGGTGCTGCTGCGCCCGACCGAGGCCGACCCGGCGCGGCTGTCGGGCAACTACACGGGCCGCGGCCTCAAGACGAGCGCGCAATACCAGCTGCGGGTCTTCACCGGCGCCCAGGGCATCGCGCAGGCGCTGGCGTGGGTGGTGAACCCTCTCGCGGGCGATCCCCCGCAGGCGCAGATCTCGACCGGCCGCGACGACCTGACCCTCGACATCGTCGTTCCGTAGGCGTCAGTTCGTCGTCCTGCTGCGCCGCCTCAGGATCGCGTCCAGCTGTGCCCCCAGAAGCAGGCTCTGGGTCGACAGCCACATCCAGAGCAGCAGCACCGCGCCGCCGCCCAGCGTGCCGTAGGTCACTTCGAACCGGCCGAAGTGCGCGACGTAGAGCGAGAAAGCCCAGCTCACCGCGAGCCACGCGAGGACGCCCGTCACCGCCCCCGGCGTGACGAGCCGATGCCTGCGCGGAACGTCCGGAAGCCGCTCGTACAGCACCGACCAGAGCATCGCCATCAGCGCGCCCGCCACCGGGAGCCGAAGCCACACGAGAAGGGTCCCCGCGAGGCCGCCCAGCGCCCGGGACAACGGCGCGATGGCCAGCGCCACCAGGGCCGCAACGAGCGAGAGGAGCGCCGCCGCCGCCGTCAGCCCCAGGGCGAGCAGCCGCCGTTTCACGAAGGGCCGGGTCTCTCGGGCGCCGTTGGCGCGGTTGAGCGCGTCCATCAGCGCCACCATGCCGCCGGAGGCCGACAGGAGCGCCCCCAGCGCGCCCACCGCCGCGAGACCCGCGCTCCGTGCCACCCAGATGCTGCGAATGCGGTCGCCGACGATGCGGGTCACCTCGCCGGGGGCAACCCGCGCAAGTCCGTCGACGGTGCCGGCGATGCGCTCCGGGTCGAGCACCAGCCCCGCCAGCGCGACCAGAAACAGCAGAAACGGAAAGAGCGACTGCACCGCGAAAAAGGTGACCGCCCCCGCAACGTTGGTCAGGTCGTTGTCCCTCCAGGCGGTGATGAGCGATCTGAGTAGCCCTGAGAGACTGTCCTCCGGCCCGGTCGATGGCATCGATGCTCCTGCGATGGAAAGTGGCGACGCCGTGGCCCGTCGCACCGTCGCGTTGCTCCCTCCGCCGTTGCATGGCACCCTGTAAGGTGGTGACTCGCTGTCGGAGGTGTTTTAGATGCGACATTTCTACCGGATGGGCCTGCGGAGTCTTGGGACGGCTCTGCTGCTTTGGGTCTCCACGGGGTGTTCTGAGGACCCGCGGTTCGCCGAGGCACCCGAGTCGTCGGTGACGAAGCTGAACACCGGTGCCGGATACGCGAACGCCGAGCGGGAGACCTTCAGCTACGACGCCGAAGGACGGCTCGTGTTGAGGGTCGCGTCCCAGTGGGTCGACGGTACCTGGCGCGACGACGCCTCGTTCGCATGGGTCTACGACGGCGACGGCCTGCTGGTGAGCCGCACTTCGAGCAAGACGCGCGTCACCTACGAATACGAGTCGGGTCTGCTCATGCTGGAGAGCTCGTGGAAGCGCGACGATCAGTCGGCCGACTGGGTGGCCGAGCGGCGGCGTAGCTTCACTTATGACGGCGAATCGCAGCTTCTCGGCATCGCAGAGTCCCGGTTGGTGAGCGGCGCCTTCGTCGACGACTGTCGGCAGCGGTTCAGCTACTCGGGAGGTCGGCTCCCCGTGGGCATCGACCGCTACTGCCCCGGAGAGGACGGCACCCTCGGCGCCATCCCGGTCGAGCGCACCGAATTCGCCTATGACGGCGTCAAGCTGACGGCGATGGTCGAGAGCGATGCGAGCGGCGCGGCGCGGCGCACCGCTCTCGCCTATGACGGCGACCAACTCACCCGCGTGGAGATCGAAACGAAGGGCGGCGGTGATGCGGCGTGGACGCCGTCGATGACCTTGGCGCTGTCGCGCTCGGGCAGCACCCTCCTCTCGACCATCTCCCAATGGACCGGCGCGGCCTTCGCCGAGGTGGCCCAGGTCGAGACGAAGCTCTCGTCGGCCGGCACCTCGCACTTCCTCAGCGGCGCGTGGGCGCCCGAGCCCGTGCACCGCGACTGGCGCGAGTGGCTGTACTACGGCGCCTCGCCGACCTGGCGCTGACGTGAACGAAGCTGCTGCCCGTCTCGCCGACGGGGCCGAGGCGTCGGAAGAACCGAACGTCGAGCGGATCGTCCGCTGCGACATCGACGGCCCACCATGGCCCGTGGCGCTGAGCGCGCTGCACACGCCCGGCTGGGTCGATGCCCGCGAAGCCTGCACGCGCACCACCGAGCTGATGGCCTTTGCGCGACAGCTCGTCGCCCGGCTCGAGAGCGACTTTCCAGCAGCCCTCCCGTCGGCCCGACAGCGCGACGACGGCTCGGTCGGCGGCGAGCCCGAGAGGGGGCGCGGCTGGTCGTGGCAGGCCCTGCAGCGTCCCGGCAGCGGCGGCGTGAGCGAGCGCGCCTTTCTGCTCGAAGCCGAGGGGCTCTCCGCAGGTCGACGTCTCGGGCTCACGTGGTCCGACCTGCCCGGCGAGCGGGCCGTGGAGCTCACCCTCGTCGTTCCGAAGGCCGAAGCCGACGCCCTCGAGCCGCTGTTGCGCGCCATGGTCGCGGACAAGGTCCGCCCGGTGACCGTCGGCGTGCGCCGCGAGCTGATTCCGGGCGCCACGAGCAGGCTCGACCCACGCTACGATCTGCGTTCGGTCGTGATCGCCTCCGCTCTGGGCTTGATCGTCTCGCTGGTCGGCGGACTGCTGTTCTTTGGCGGCGCCGGGGCGTTGACCACAGCCTGGCGCGCGCGCCGCTTCCCGGTGGTGAATGGCGAGGTGGTCTCGGTGAAGGCCGTCGTCGCCCCGGAGCCATGGGGAGGCAGCACGCACTGGTCCAGCGACGTCGTCCCGGAGATCGAGGTCTCGTACCCGCATGGCGGCCGCACCTACCGCATGACCTTCATCGACACGAGCCTTCGCCGAAGCATGCCGGCGGTGGTGCGCGCCCTCGGCGAGAGGGAATGGCGCGGCCGCAGCGTTCCGCTCTACGTGGACCCACGGACGCCCGAGCGCGCCTTTCGCGAGCGCGCCCAGCCATGGAAGGGGCCGCTCCTGAAGGCGCTGCTTGGGGGCGGCGCGCTGTTCTTCGGCCTTGGACTTCTGCTGGGTGGCCTGTTCGACCTGATCTTCGAGCTGCGGCGGACCCGCAAGGCGGCGCCGAAACTCTGACCGGAGGCTTCGATGCCGAACGTCGTGGTGGTGGGCGCGCAGTGGGGCGATGAGGGCAAGGGCAAGATCGTCGACCTGTTGACGCACGAGGCCGACGTCGTCGTCCGCTACCAAGGCGGCCCCAACGCCGGCCACACGCTGGTGGTCGACGGCCGCAAGACGGTCCTTCATCAGGTTCCGAGCGGCATTCTGCACCCGGGCAAGCGCTGCCTCATCGGCAACGGCGTCGTGCTGGACCCCGACACGCTCGTGCGCGAGATCGATGGACTCAAGGGCCAAGGCTTCCTGACGGACGATGCGCAGCTGCGCGTCTCGCCGGCGGCGCACGTGATCATGCCGTACCACCGCCGCCTCGACGTGGCGCGCGAGCGGGCGCGCGGCGACAAGGCCATCGGCACCACGCGGCGCGGCATCGGCCCCTGCTACGAGGACAAAATCGCCCGCCGAGGCGTCCGCATCGGCGACCTGTTCCAGCCAGAAAAACTGGCCCGTCTCGTCACCGAGCGCCTCGTCGAGGCGAACGGTCAGCTGACCGCCCTGGGTGACGCGCCGCTCGACGCGAATGAGGTCATCCGCACCGTTCACACGCCCGCCCGCCGCATCGCGCCGCACGTCGCCGACACCTCGCTGCTGCTTGCCGAGGAGTCGCGTCAGGGCAGCGCGATCTTGTTCGAGGGCGCCCAAGGGACGCTCCTGGACGTCGACCACGGCACCTATCCGTTCGTGACGAGCTCCAACACCACGGCGGCTGCGGCGGCCACCGGAAGCGGCTGCGGACCCACCGCCATCGACCAGGTGGTGGGCATCACGAAGGCCTACGCGACGCGTGTGGGCGGTGGGCCGTTTCCCACCGAGCTCGACGACGAGGTGGGCGTCCTGCTCCGCCGCACCGGCGAAGAGTTCGGCGCGACGACCGGGCGCCCGCGGCGATGCGGCTGGCTTGACGCGGTGGTGCTGCGCTACGCGGCGCGCATCAACGGGCTGACGGGCCTTGCCGTGACGAAGGTGGACGTGCTGAGCGGCTTCGAGACGCTGAAGCTCTGCGTCGCCTACGAGGTCGACGGCGTGCGCCTCACCGAGCTGCCGACCGACGCCGAGCTGCTCGCGCGCGTCACGCCCGTCTACGAGGAGCACCCCGGCTGGAGCGAGCGCCTCTCGGGCCTGCGGCACTTCGAGGAGCTGCCGAAGAGCGCGCGGGCCTACCTCGCCCGCATCGAGGAGCTCACCGGCGTGCCTGTCACCATCGTCAGCATGGGGCCCGAGCGGGACGACACCATCGTGCGTCGCAATCCCTTCAATCTGGGGTAGTTCGTCGGGGCCTGGGCAGTCACTGCTGTGGGCATGTCGGCGCCGAGACCCGTCAGTCAGGCGACCTGAGTGGGTCTGTCGGGGTGCGTACGGGGTCGTTCGGTCACCCAGGCGGATGGTCCGCGGCCTACCTCTCCACCGTCCCCGGCTCCGGCAGCGGCGGCGGCCGTATGTCGATGGTCGGCCGGGTCACGACGTCGGCGGCGGTGAGGCCGACGAGCAGCAGCGCCAGCAGCAGCGCGGCCAGCATGGCGAAGCGGCTCGAATGCGCCTCGAGCTTCAGGTGCATGTACTCCCAGGCGACGAGCAGGCCCTTCATCAGCGCGATGACGTAGGCGACGACCAGCCCCGGATGCCCGTGCAGCACGAACGACAAGAGCAGCGTCGCCGTCGTCAGCACGAGCAAAACGGCGAAGACGGCGAGGTCCCGGGGGACGGAGGCGTGAACGGCGGCCATATGTTCCCCGCTAGTGGATCAAATAAAAGGTCGGCCAGAGGAACAGCCAGACGATGTCGACGAAGTGCCAATAAATACCGACGGTCTCGAGGCCCAGGTGCGTCTCGGGCGTGTCGCGCCCCCGCTGAATGCGCACGAGGACCCATGCGAACAGGCCGATGCCGATGATCACGTGCAGCGCGTGCAGGCCCGTCATCACGTAATAGAGGGTGAAATAGATCCGCGTGCCGTGGTCGTTCGCCGGCGGGAAATGGAAATCGAGGCCCGGGAGAATGCCCTCGCGAAAGTGCTCCAGGTATTCGGCCGACTTGAATCCCAGGAAGACGAGAGCGAGGAGCATCGTCACGACGATGAGCAGCGATGTCACGCGCGGCCATCCGAGGCGCAAGGACGTCACCGCGAGCGCGACGCAGAGGCTGCTCGTCAAAAGCACGTAGGTGTTGAGCGTGCCGAAGACGAGCTTCGCGTGGTGCGCGGCGGCGAGGAATGCGTCGGAGTGCTCGGCCCGGTATCCCGCGTAGAGCGCGAAGAGGGCCCCGAAGAACAGCACCTCGCTCGCGACGAAGAGCCACATGCCCAGCCGTCCGGCGCGGTCCTGATGCGCGCGGTCGGCGTAGTGCGCGTCGAAGATGTGCGTCACGCGGCCTTCTCCTCGCGCCAGTAGTCGTAGGGGGCGAACTGCTCGGGAAGCTCGACCGAGGGCGTGGTGAAGTTGTGCTCCGGCGGCGGTGAGGTGGTGCGCCACTCGAGGCCGCGCGCCATCCACGGGTTGTCGCCGGCCGGCCGGCCCCGGAAGACCGCGATGCAGAGGTAGCCCAGCGTGAAGACGAGCCCCGCTGCGAGGATCGTCGAGCCCGCCGTCGAGGCGACGTGCAGCGTCTGGAACTCGGGCGCGTAGGTGTAGTAGCGGCGCGGCATCCCCGCATTGCCCAGAAGGAACTGCGGGAAGAACGTGAAGAAGAAGCCGGAGAAGACCATCACCGACGACAGCAGGCTCCAGAGCTCGTTGTAGCGGCGACCGGTGATCTTCGGGAACCACCAGTGCAGCGCGCCCAGGTAGGCCGTGAGCGTGCCGCCCACCATGATGAAGTGGAAGTGCGCGACCACGAAGTAGGTGTCGTGCCAGTGGATGTCGAGAGACATCGCCGCCACCGCGACGCCCGTCATGCCGCCGAAGACGAAGAGGAACAGGAACGCGAGGAAGTAGACCATCGGCGCATTGATGGCGATGGAGCCGCGGTACAGCGTCGCCGTCCACGTAAAGACCTTGATGGCCGAAAAGATGGCGACCAGCATCGACAGAATGCCGAACGCTCCGGCGTCGAAGGTGCTCATGCCGGCGACGAACATATGGTGGCCCCAAGTGAGGAAGCCGACGAAGGCAATGCCCAGCGAGGAATACGCGATCGCCTTGTAGGAAAAGGGATTCTTGCGCGACAGGCCGCAGGCGAGCTCGCTGATCACACCCATCGCCGGGAGGATCATGATGTAGACGGCGGGGTGCGAATAAAACCAGAACAAATGTTGGAACAGGATCGGATCGCCCCCTTGCGTCGGGTCGAAGATGCCCAGCGAGAAGGCGCGGTCGAGGCCCACGAGAATCACCGACATGCCCAGCACCGGCGTCGCCAGCACCTGAATGATGCTCGTCGCGTAGATGGCCCAGACGAAGAGCGGCAGCTTCATCCAGCCCATGCCTTCCGCGCGCAGCGTGTGGATGGTGACGATGAAGTTGAGCCCCGTCGCGATGGAGCTGAAGCCCAGGATGACCACGCCCAGCGCCGCGGGAATGACCTCGGTCGGCGTTCGAAGGCTGTAGGGCGTGTAGAAGGTCCAGCCCGTGTCGACGCCGCCGTAGACGAGGCTCCAGACGGTGAGCGTCGCGCCCGCGAGCCACAGGTAGAAGCTCGCGAGGTTGAGTTTCGGGAAGGCCACGTCGCGTGCGCCGATCATGATCGGCACGAGGAAGTTCCCGAAGATTCCGGGGATTGCCGGAATCATGAAGAGGAACACCATCACGATGCCGTGCAGCGTGAAGAAGCGGTTGTAGCTGTGCGCGTCGACGAACGACGGGCCGGGGGTGAGCAGCTCGAGCCGCAGCAGCATCGCGTAGACGCCACCCAGCGCCAGCGCGGCCGTCGTGCCGAGGAAGAAGAGGATGGCGATGCGCTTGTGGTCACGCGTGCTCAGCCACGACCAGAGACCATGACGCGCATTCGCGAAGTGCTCGGCGGGCAGGTCGGAGGGCTCGAGGGCGGGGGTCATGGCGTGCCTCCATCGAGCGGGAGCGGGTTCGGATGTGCGGCGCGCGCGTCGTTCGGGTGCAGCGACTTGATGAAGTGGAGAATCGCGCCCACCTGCACCGGCTCGAGCTGCCCACGGTACGACGGCATGATGTTGTCGAAGCCCTCCACCAGCTTCGCGCCGGGGTCCATCATCGACTCGGTGAGGTAAGCCTCGTCGGCCACCACGTCGCCGCCTCCCGCAAGCTTCTCGCGCCTCAGGTAAAGCCCGCTGAAGGTCGGCCCCAGGTGCGGCGTTCCGTCGATGGAGTGGCAGCGCAGGCAGCCCGAATCGGCCATCGCCTTCTCGCCTTGGGCGATGAGCGGCGTGCGATCCGAGGCCGAAAAATAGGGCCCCTCGTGATCGCTCGGCCGGGGCGTGCGCACGGCGACGAAGCCTTCGGGATGTGCGAGCCACGCCTCGTACTCGGACGCCGGCAGCGCCACGACGTCGCCCATCATGTAGGAGTGCATGGCGCCGCAATATTCGGCGCAGGCGATGGGGTAGGTGCCCGGCTCCTTCGCCTCGAACCACGCGAGCGTGTACTGGCCCGGGACCGCGTCCTGCTTCATCCGGAAGGCCGGCACGTAGAAGCTGTGAATGACGTCGCGCGAGGTGATGACGAGCTTCACCGGCCGCCCCGCGGGAACGTACAGCACGCCCACCGACGACTGGCCGCCGGGGTAGGCGAACTTCCACATCCACTGCTTGCCCATCACGTACACCTCCATGGCATCCGTGGGCATGGTGCGAATGTGGATGAACTGCCGGAACCCGATGATCCAGAAGGCGATGAAGAGCGTCAGCAGCGCGCCGATGGTGAGCGCCTCGGAGCCCAGGGTGCCTTCGATTCGCGGCGTGACGGGCGGCGGAGGTGCGGCGCCCCGCCGGTAGCGGAAGAGGAACCAGGTCGCCACTGCGAAGACCCCGAACGAGCCCAGCATCGTCGCGACGATGACGAAGTAGTGCAGCCCGTCGACCCGCGCGGCATAGGTCGAGGCCTGCGGCGGCAGGTTCAGGAGCCAGCGCATCAGGTCGTTCATCGCGCGCCTCCCCGACGTTCGCGGCGGCGCAGCACCACCACCATGCCGAGCAGCGACATCGCGACGAGCGCCGCACTGGAACGCAGCGCGCTGCGAATCCAGGGGCCGTAGCGTCGCGTCGCGGGGTCGTAGCGGAAGCAGGTCAGCATCACGCGGTCGAACGCGGGACCGCCGCGCCCTTCACGCGCCTCCTGCAAGGCGAGCCGGAAGTCGCGCGACCCGTACGAGACGCCGTACAGGTAGCGGGAGATCGTACCCCGCGCGGTGAGCACCACGGTCGCCGCCGGATGCGCGTACTGCTTCGTCGGCGCGTCCCACTCGACACCCATGCCTATGGCTGCCTGGAGCGCCTCGCGGCCCGATTCATCGGCCACGGCGAATCGCCATCGCGCGGCCCATTCCGGATGCTCCGCCGCGAGGCTCTTCCACTTGCGCTCGGCGGAGCCGCGGTAGTCGCGGTGGTCGAAGCTCACTGTCAGAAGGCGCACGTCGTCCGGCTTCACACCCGAACGCGAGAGCGCGTCGATCACGCCCTGCATCACGAGGCCGCACAACATGGTGCAGCCGTATGAGGCCGGCACCAGCACCGTCGGCGTCTCGCCCGAAAGACGCTCACCCAGTGTTTTCGACTCTCCGCGGTCGTCGATGAGCATCAGCCCTTGCGGCACAGAAGCGCCCACGCGCTCGGTCAGCGACGGCCCCGCGAGGCTCAACAGAAGCAGCGCGGTGAACATCACTTCGCGCCCCGCATGACGAGCTCATAGGCCCGCGAAAGGGGGATGCGGACGATGCGCTGCTCACGGTCGACCCAGGCGTGCCGCGACAGCACCCGTTCGGCCTCGGCGCGCAGCTCGCTCTGCACAGGATCGATCTCGATGAGCGTCTGCTCGATGCGCGAAATCTCCCTTGGCGCAGGGCCTTTCACGCTCGTCGACACGTGCGGCGTCGGGCCCAGCCAGAAGGCGACGATGACGACGGAGGCCGCCGTGAGCGCAACCGCGATCACCACGATGTCGACGACGCGCCTTCCAGGCAGCCGATCCGGCTCCGTGCGAACGACGAACGGTTCGTGGCTCATGTGCCCTCGTATCGGCTCGAGACGGTCCAGCCCGGCGCACGACGCGCCACGAGCGGCAGGCCACGCGCGCGCATCACGGCCACCAGCAGCGCCGTGCCGCCGACGAAGAGCAGCGCCGCAAGGTCCGCCACATGCGGCCTCGGACGCTCCGGCGTCAGCGTGGGCATCACGAGCCAGTAGACGTCCAGGTAGTGCGCCACGAGCAGCCAGCCCGAGACGAGCGAGAGGCCGCGCGGCGTGCGCTTCAGGTCACGCGACAGCAGCAGCGCGAACGGCACCACGAAGTGCACGAGGGCGAGCACGAGGCTCCAGTCGCCCCAGCCGGTCGTGCGCGGGACCCACCAGCTGGCCTCGCGCGGGACGTGCGCGATCCAGACGATGAAGTACTGCGAGAAGGCCAGGTAGCCCCAGAAGATCACCTGTGCGAAGAGCAGCTTGCCCAGCGACAGGTAGTGGCCCGGCGCGATGACCTGCGCCATGCCCGTGAGCCCGTGCGCCCACGTCACCACGAGGGTGAAGAGCGCCAGCGCCGCCACGAAGCCTCCCGCGAAGACGTAGAGCCCGAAGAGGCTCGAGAACCAGGCCGGCGTCAGCGACATCAGCCAGTCGAACGCCGCGAACGTCAGCGTGAAGGCCAGCGCCACCAGCCCGCCCGCAGAAAGCCGCTCGCTCCGCTGCGTCCAATGCAGCGCGCCGTCCGCGTCCTGGGCCAGCGACCACCGCCGCAAAAGCGCCGTAAGAACCCACCAGACGCCCAGATACAGCGCTCCGCGCGCGACGAAAAAGCCGGGGCTCCACCATGCGCCGTGGTGCGCCAGCACCCTCGAGAGCGCGCCGTGATGCGCGCGGTCCGCCCACGGCCACACCTGCCCCATGCCGAACGCCAGCGGCACGAAGAGCAGCGTCAGCACCGGCACGGCCGCGACGATGCCCTCCAGCAGCCGTCGCACCGTCACCGGCCACTCCGCACGCGCCGCGTGGAGGATCATCAGGAACGCGAGCGCGCCGAGCAGCGTGCTCGCGAGCCACGCGTAGGCCGTCAGAAGCGCAAACAGCGCCCGCCGCGCATCCAGCCCGAGGCAGATGACCCAGGCGACGAGGCCGATCAGCCCCGCCGCCGCCCCGCCGCGAAGCAGGCGCGGTGAGCCACTGAAACGATCTGCCTCTGTGGTCGCCATCGCCCTCTCGCCGCCCCGCCGGGGTGCCGGACGTTGGGGATGCGATCAGGGGGAGGCAAGGGTGTGGGGAGGAGGCCAGTGGGACCCGGCGGTAGGACTTGCGCCTGTTTCTAGTTGCCTCGGGTGTGGTGCGATGCATGAACTCGGCTGCTGAGGCGATCTCCGAGGCTCGGGCGGCGCTGACGTCGCTGCAAGTGTTCTCGGCCGTCAACGGTTCATGCCGGACCGGCTGTTGACGCCGCGCGCGGTCGCACGTAGGGCTTTTGCCACCCATGCAGTGGCTCCCTCCCCCGGAATTCGCGACGAACACCGAGGCATGGCGCGTGGCGGCGATGCTGTCGGTCGTGCCGGTGCTGTTCGGGCTCCCTCTGGGCTACGTCGTTCGGCGCTGGCATCACGTGCTGCGCGGATGGGGACCGGTGCGGTTTTCGGTGGCGGCGCTGCCGATGTGGATCGCGGTGGGTGTGGCGTCGTGGCCGTGGCCGGTGGGCGCATGGGACCTGCTCTGGGTGGGCGCCCTGACGACGCTGGCAGTGCTGCTCGGTGACGCGATCGCGGCGAAGGGACGGCGGCGGGTTGCGGGCGGGCTCCTGCTGTCTGTGACGGTGTTCGGGGCGGCGGAGGCCGCTGCGAGGCTCTCGGGCGTGGGCGCGAGGGAGTGGCCCGAGCCGCGGCAGGCGCATCTCATCAAGACGGCGGCGGCGCACTCCATCGGCAACTGCTCGCTTGCCTTTCCGCTGCCGGAAGAGCTTCAGGTGCTGGCGTCGACGAAGAGCGAGCCCGCGCGGACGGTGCTTCACATCGGCGATTCGATGCTGTCGTGGGAGTTCGAGGCGGGGCTCGCGCAGGATCACCCTGAGGCGGCGCACGTCGTGGCGGCCGTGGCGGGTGCCGGGCCGGAGGGCTACGCGCGAGCCATCGACAACTGGCTGCAGGCGCGGCCGGCGTCGGAGGTGTTCGTCTACCTGTTCGTCGGCAACGACGTGCACGGCATGTTCGACCGCAACGTCTGCTGCAAGTCGATGCCGCTGTTCGACGTCGTCGACGGCGTCGTCCGTTCGAACTGCGAGCGAGCGAAATACGCCTTCTCGCTGCGCGATCAGATCTCCGAGAGCGCCGCGCCTTTCGCCTTGCGGGTGGCGGGTTCCTGCTCCCATCTCGCGCGGGCGGGGGTCGAAGGGTCGGCGCGGCTGTCGCGCCTGTTCGACCCGCCGGTGCCGCTGCACGGCGAGCCGAGTTTCCGGAAGCTGGACGCGATGCTCGGATGGATGAAGGCGCGGACGGCGGCGCACGGGGCGCGCCTGCATGTCGTGGTGCTGCCGTTTCGCAAGACGCTCGAACTCTCCGTCGGCCTTCCGACCTCACCCGACTCCTGGTGGGGCGGGCTGGATCCGGGGCTTGCCGCGCACCGGCGCCTCATCGCGATGGCCGAGGGCCGAGGCATCGACACGCTCGACGCCTGGTCGGCCATGCGGGGGGCCGTGGAGGCCCTGGGCGCGGGGGCCTTCACGCCCAGCGAAAGCGGGACAGATGTTCATTTCGCGGGGGACGGGATGCGCCATCTGACCCGGTGGCTGGCCGCGGAGCTTCGAGCACGTGGCATCGGCGCCGATCCGCCATCCGGCGCGCAGCCCTAGAAACGGTCACGGGCCCACCCCTGTTCGAGGCGGGCCCGCGACTCCTTCGATCGAGAGCGGTTGAAGCTACTTGCGGAACTTCGAGAGCAGATCGCCGAAGCTGGTGTTGCCGAAGCTGCCCGAGGTCGACTTCTGCGTCTGCATCCAGGCGCGGGCCTCGTTGCGCTCCTCGGCCTGCGTTGCGGCGGTGGCGGAGAGGCGGACCTTGCCGTCGGGACGCGTCTCGACGACGGCGGCCTTGATGACGGTGCCGACGGGGAAGCTCTTGCGGAGGTCGGCGCCCTTCGGCGTCTCGAGCTCGCTCGCGGGCAGCAGGCCGCGGCCGCCAGCCCACTTCACGAAGAGGCCGAACGACTCGATCTTGTCGACCGTCACGTCGAGCACGGTGCCGACGGGCGGGGCGGCCATTTCTTCCGGCTTCCTGGGTGCGCGCGGTGCGGCAGGAACGGCCTCGGAGGCCGGTGCGGCGGGCTTCTCGGCGAGCGTGCTCTTGCCCAGGACGCGCGGCTTCGCGGACGCGGCGGGGGCTTCGACGGATGCCGCGGCGACTGCCGGCGCCTCCTCCTTCGCGGGGCGGCGCAGCTTCATGCCGCCGGCGTGCGATTCGACGGCGGGCTTCGCCGGGGCCGGTGCGACGGGCTCCGGAGCGATCGTCTCCGCTGCAGCCTCGACCGGCGCGGCCTCGCCGACGATGGCGGCGAGCTCCTCGGGCGAGACGTAGGAGAGCGAGATGCGGCGGGCGTTGCGGTCGACGCCCTCGACGCGCACGGCGACCTCGTCGCCCGCGGTGACCATCTCGCTGGGGTGGCCGACGCGCTTGCCGAACGCGCTGACGTGGATGAGGCCGTCGACGCCCGGGACGATTTCGACGAAGGCGCCGAACGGCTGTACGCGCGCCACGGTGCCCTTGACGATGTCGCCTTCGGTGAGGTCGGCGATGGCGGTCTCCCACGGGTCGGCGGCGAGGGCGCGCATCGACAGCGTGATGCGCTCGGAGCGGTCCTTCGGGCCGGGAGGCTCGATGCGGAGCACTTCGACGTCGACCTGCTGGCCGCCCCGCAGGACGTCGGCGGGACGCTGGCGGCCGTAGCCCAGCTCGCTCACCGGCACGAGGCCCTCGAGGCCGCCGATGTCGACGAAGGCGCCGAAGTCGCGGACGCTGGTGACGGTCCCCGAGAAGCGCGCACCGACCGAGAGAACGGCGCGGGTCTTGGCGGCCTTCTCGGCGGCCTCGACCTCGAGCAGCGCGCGGCGCGAGACGACGACGTCGCGTCCGCCGCGGAACTCGGCGACCTTGAACTGCAGCCGCTGGCCGATCATCACCTTCGGGTCTTCGATGCGGCGCACGTCCATCTGGCCGAGCGGGCAGAAGCAGCGGACGCCCGAGATCTCGACGACGTAGCCGCCCTTGTTGACGTCGGCAACGAGGCCTTCGACGGGGACGCCAGTGCGGGCCGACTCCTCGAGGGCGAGGCGTGCGCCGGGGCCCTTGCCGAGGCTCTTCGCGAGGATCGCGATGCGGTTCTCGATGCGCGTGACGTACAGCTCGACGCGGTCGCCCTTCTTGACGTCGGGGGTGCCGCCGCGCTCGGCGAACTCGCCCAGATCGGCGATGCCGTCGATGCCATCACCCATGTCGAGGATGACGCGCTCGGTGCCGACCTGCACCACGGTGCCGGTGACCTTCTGGCCGGGCGAGAGCTGCTTGCGCTCCTGCTTCATGCTCTGCTCGAACAGCTCGGCGAACGACTCTTCGAATTCCTGCTCGACCATGGCGTCCCTCGTCAAAAGCGGTTGAAACCCGCATCAAACCGCGGCGATGTAGCAGATGCCCGGCGCACGCGCCACGTCGAATGACCTTACCGGCAGGGCACGAAGCCGACGAGGGGCCGCTCGGCCGGAATGCGGTGGAACTCGGCCTTTCGCCACGGGACCTCGACGCGGGCGAGCTGTGCGCGCGGGTCCTTGAGCAGCCCTTCGTCGGGCACAAGCGCGCGGCATTCGGACCGCACGGGAAGACCGTCCAGCAACGCGCGCGTCGTGTCGGGGGACGCGAGCTCCTCTTCGGTGAACGACCAGCAGGCCGGCCCCAGGTAGACGAAGCAGTGGTCCGCTCCCGCATCGTTCGAGGCCGCGTAGTCGACGCGGTGATTGGACATCAGATACTCGGGAAACTCGGCGATCACCTCGCCCCGGGCGCCCATGCGACGCGGCGGGAGCTTCAGCTGTAACGCCTCGGGGAGGGACGCCCGTGCGACCTGCGCGTGCGCAGCGACGTCGAGCAGCGGCGAGCGGGCGAGCGCACGCAGGCCCGGCAGCAGCACGATCAGCACGCCAATCGCGGCGAGGCCCGTCCGAAGCCTGTCCGCGCCGTCGAGCGCCAGAGCGATGAACAGCGCCGCGAGAGAAAGCGGCACCGTCTGGTAGCGCAGCCGGTCCGTCAGCGACGCGCCCACATAGAGCCCGGGAAGCAGCGCCACGAACACCACCGCGAGCAGCGCCAGCGTCAGTCGGGGGCGGCGCTTAAGCGCGAGGGCGAGTGCAACGGCGGCGATCAGCGCGAAGCCGACCCCAAATGCGCCGTCGAAGAGCAGCAGCCGCTTCACCAGCGCGAGGCCGTGGGGGAGTTCGAGCGTCCCGGGCCGCCTGCGTTGCGTCTCCGCGAAGACGGGCGCGAGCAGCCACGCATGGCGCACCATCACCGCGCCGAGGAGCAACGCGGGGCCAAGCCACATCCGCCATCGGCCCATCGCGACGCGCGGAGCGACGGACAGCACGAGCAGGAGGCCCGCGGCGGGCAGCGCCAGCGTCGTCACGCCCTGTTCCGCCGACATCGCAAAGGCGAGGGCCGAAAGCCACGCGAGCCGCGAATCTCCTCTGTCCGCGCGAACGAAGGCCAGCGCCGCCACGGTGCCGACGAGCATCCACAGTCCGGCGAGCACCATCGCGCTCTCGCTCACGCCGAGCTGCACATGCGCCGGCCAGAGCGCCAGCACGGCCGCCGCCGCGAGCGAAGCGCCCTCCGTGAGTCCCAGCGCCAGGGCGAGCGCGAAGAGCAGCCCCACCGAGAGCGACGACGCGAGGCCGTGGAGGGTGAAGACGGCCCGTGCGCTGCCGTGGAACGGTCGCAACACCGCGCGAACGAACTGGCCGTGTGCGCCGCCATAACGGTCCGCCTCTGCCGAGAAGTCGTCGTGACCCGGCGCACCGACGAGCCCGCGCATCTCGGCGACGCCATGACCGTTCGAGTGCACCGGCCCCGGCGTCGGCACCGTGAAGCGCACCAGCGCCGCGAAGAGGGTCACGAGTGTTGTGAGGAGAACCTGCCTTCGGCCGACCCGGCGCAGGACCGCCACGGCGATGACCGCCAGCGCGATCCAGCGAAAAGAACGAAGAAGGCGATCGATCGCACGTTCCTTGGCGGAGACGTGTCCGTCGGGCGCATCGCCCGAGGCGACCGGAAGCGCCGTGGCGCCATCGTCACGCGTGATGATCTGCCGCGCGAGCCTCTCGGCGGGCTCGCGCGGGGCGTCGGCCGGCCGCACCGCGATCGTGAAGCGGCGTGACTCCCCGAGGGCCGCTTCTCCAGCAGCAGGCGCTGCACCGAGGCGGCGCAGCACCACCACCTCGCGCTCCACGGCCGACGCGTTGAGGCCGATCTCGATGGCGGTCGCGCCAATGCTCGCGCGTCCCAGCGTCCAGCCCTCGGGCAGCTCCGGGGAGGAGATGAGCGAGACGACGAGCGGCTCGAGGCCCGGTGGGAACGGTTCGTCCGCGCGGGCCGGCATCGCGGCGAGCATCACGGCGAGTGTGAGGAAGAAGCTGCGCACGGCGTGGGAGCGTGTCGGAAAGCGTCCCTCCAAGCAATTTCGGCGTACATTGCCTTCATGCGACGGCCGACCGCAGTCGGAGCGCTCCTGCTCCTCGCGTGCCTCGCCGGACTCACCGCCTGCGCGCCCGCCCGCGTCCACGTGAGACCGGCGCGAACCGTCGTCGTCCGGACGCCTGCGAACCGCGCGCCGCCGCCCCTCGCGCCCGTCGCCGAAAAGAGCGATGGAGACGACGAGGTCGAAGAGCCTGCCGCTCCCGAGTCACCTCCGCCCGAGGAAGAGCGCAACCTCGAGCCGATGCCCACCGCGCCGCCGCCCGAGACCCTCCGCGCCATGGCGCCGCTGGAGCGCGAGACGGTGATGGCCACCGCACGCCGGCAGAAGGGCCGCGGCCCCTTCACCATCGACGGCCACCGCTTTCGGGGCGACTGTTCGGGTCTGGTGCGCGCTGCATTCTCGGTGCTGGGCATCGACGTCTTTGCGCTGGGCGCCGAGCGGGGCGGCAACGGCGTCGCGATGATCCACCGCTTCGTGCAGCGCTACGGCGAACTGCACCGGCGCCCCCCCGCGGTGGGCGACATCGCCTTCTTCGACAACACCTACGACCGCAACAAGAACAGGCGCGTCGACGACCCGCTGACCCACGTGGGCCTGGTCGACGAGGTGCTGCCCGACGGCACGGTCATCGTGCTGCACAACTCGCATCGGGGGGTGGTGCGCGACCCGATGTCGCTGACGAAGCCGCACGTCCGCAAGGAGGGTGGCGTCGTTCTCAACGGCTACCTGCGCGCGAAGAAGCGGCGCGACCGGCCGGGAATTCCATACCTCGCCGGAGAGCTGTTCGCCGGCTACGGCACGCTCGGCCTGCCGCCCTCCGACGACGGGCCGAAGTTCGAGGCGGTCGCGGAGCCGGAGGAGCCGGACGACGACCTGCCGAGCGAGCTCATTCCGAAGGTGCCGTGAAGGCCGCCCCGTTCTTGACACCGCGGAATGGCTGCGGCACCCTCCCGAGGCTTCAATTCAAGCGTTTGACGTCTCTCGACCGGAGTCCGCACATGGCGACCGACAACCCCAACCAGGACGCCTCGACCCTGCCGACCGAGATGGCCATCCCGACCATCGCTGCGCCCACCGCTGTGCCTGCGCCCGCCGCGCCGAAGCAGCGCCGCCGCCGCAAGGTGAAGCTTGCGCCGCCGCCGAAGAGCCTGAGCTGCGAGGTCGGCGTCGCAGGTCACAACACCGTCTACACCGGCTTCGAGGGCACCATCGACAGCGGCGGCCTCTTCGTCGTGACCTTGGAGACGCTGCCCGTCGGCCACGAGCTGGAGCTCGAGTTCTCCATCAACGGCAAGGCGTTCCGAAGCCGCGCCCGCGTCGAGTTCGTCCGCGTCGACAACTACGCGAACCCCGAGTGCGTCGCCGGCGCCGGCTTCAAGCTGCTGTCGCTGACGCCCGACGCCCGCGCGGCTCTCGATGCGCTGAGCGCGCGCCGCGCACCGATGTTCCTCGCGACGAACGTCGGCTGAGGCCTCACCGCCAGTCGAGCACCGGCCAGCCGCGTCGCAGCGCGGTGAGCCGCAGCCTCATGTCCGGATGCACTGCATAAGGCCTTCCGACGCGCTCCAGCATCGGCACATCGGTGGTGCTGTCGGTGTAGAAGGCGCTCGATTCGAGGTGAAGGCCGTGCTCGCGGGCATACTGCTCGGCGAGCAGCACCTTTCCCGGGCCGTAGCAGATGGGCCGCTCCACACGCCCGGTCATGCGTCCGTCGAGCACCTCGAAGCGTGACGACAGGTAGGCGTCCAGGCCGAACTGCTCGACGGCGCACTCGCTCGCGTAGGGCGACGACGAGGTGAGCAGCACGAGACGGTCGCCTGCCGCACGGTGCCGGGCGATCGCCTCGAGGCCGCCCGGAGCGATGTGCCGAACCACCTCCTGCCGCCACCACTGGCGTGTTGCCTCCCGCAGCTCGGCCTCCTCTTCGCCCGCGATGCTGGCGGCGGCCTCGTCCATGGCCTGTTCGATGTCGAGGACCCCCAGTTTGTAGGCCGCGAAGTAGCCCGCCGCCTTCAGCGCGTGGCGTCGGCGAATCCGCCCGAGGCGGCGTTCGCGGCGGATCCACAGGCCGGCGGAGTTCACGGTGAGAAGCGTGCCGTCCAGATCGAAGAAGGCCGCGCGCGACATGGACGGACTCTACGCGTGGGCAGAGACGCATCACAAGGCGAACGGCTCGCGTCGATGCGTTGAACCGGCCCCGACTGCTTGTTAGGGTTCCCCGCCTTTTTCCGGAGCTGCCATGGCCAACATCGACACCGCTTCCGATCGCCGCGCACGCCTTGCCGACCTCAACCGCCAGGCCGAGCTGGGCGGCGGGAAGGAGCGCATCGACAAGCAGCACAAGGACGGGAAGCTGACGGCCCGCGAGCGCATCGACCTGCTGCTCGACCCGGGCACCTTCATCGAGCTCGACAAGCTGAAGACGCACCGCTGCACAGACTTCGGCATGGACGAGAAGAAGATCCCGGGCGACGGCGTCGTCACCGGCTACGGCATGGTCGACGGCCGCCAGGTCTTCGTCTTCGCGCAGGACTTCACGGTCTTTGGCGGCTCGCTCTCGGGCGCCTACGCCGAGAAAATCTGCAAGGTGATGGACCTCGCCATGCGGACGGGCGCGCCTGTGGTGGGTCTGAACGACTCGGGCGGCGCGCGCATCCAGGAGGGCGTCGTCAGCCTCGCCGGCTACGCGGACATCTTCCTGCGCAACACCCTGGCTTCCGGCGTGGTGCCGCAGATCAGCGCCATTCTCGGCCCGTGCGCCGGCGGCGCGGTCTACAGCCCCGCCATCACCGACTTCATCGCCATGGTGAAGAGCACCTCGTACATGTTCATCACCGGCCCCGACGTCATCAAGACGGTGACGCACGAGGAGGTGTCGAAGGAGCAGCTGGGCGGCGCGTCGACCCACAACGAGAAGAGCGGCGTGGCCCACTTCGCCTGCGACGACGAGCCGCACGCCATCCGCACCATCCGAGAACTGCTGTCGTTTTTGCCCTCGAACAACGCCGAGGACGCGCCGGTGGCGGCCTGCACCGATGCTCCCGGCCGCGCCGACGAGAGCCTCAAGACCGTCGTTCCGGAAAACCCGAACAAGCCCTACGACATCAAGCAGATCATCACCGCGGTGGTCGACGACCGTCACTTCTTCGAGGTGCAGGCCGACTTCGCACAGAACATGGTGGTGGGCTTCGCGCGCCTCAACGGCCGCTCGGTGGGCATCGTCGCGAACCAGCCGATGGTGCTGGCCGGCTGCCTCGACATCGACGCCAGCGTGAAGGCCGCCCGCTTCGTCCGCTTCTGCGACTGCTTCAACATTCCGCTGGTCACCTTCGTCGACGTCCCGGGCTTCCTCCCGGGCACGACGCAGGAGTGGGGCGGCATCATCCGCCACGGCGCCAAGCTGCTCTACGCGTTCGCCGAGGCGACGGTACCGAAGATCACCGTCATCACGCGCAAGGCCTACGGCGGCGCCTACGACGTCATGGCGTCGAAGCACATCCGGGCGGACCTGAACTTTGCGTATCCCACCGCGGAGATCGCCGTGATGGGTCCGGACGGCGCCGTGAACATCGTCTTCCGCCACGAGCTGGACAAGGCGACCGACAAGGTGGCCGCGAAGGACGCGCTGGTGAAGGAGTACCGCGACACCTTCGCGAACCCGTTCAAGGCCGCCGAGCTGGGCTACGTCGACGAGGTGATCAACCCGGAGGAGACGCGCATCCGCCTCATCCGCGGCCTCGAGATGTTGAAGAACAAGCGGCAGACGAACCCGCCGAAGAAGCACGGCAACATTCCGCTGTAATCGCGCCGGAGCCGCTCCCATGCGCATCGCAACGATCCTGCTGTTCGTCATCGCCGCCTGTAGCGCCGACCCGATTCACATTCTCGAGGATGCGGGAGCGAGCGATGCCACGTCGATGGATGCCGGTGTGATCGATGCGGGGGTGATCGATGCGGGCACCATCGATGCCGGCGCGCCCACGAGTTGCCATGCGGCGGGCGGCGTCTGCGCCGGGACCGCTCCCGACTGCACCGACTTCGGCGGCACGTGGCTGAAGGCGTTTGACCGCGAATGCGACTTCTCCGACGGACCCGGATTCTGCTGCGTGCCGCCCGCTCCGAAGCCCTCGGGCGACACCTGCGCCGATTTCGGCGGCGTCTGCACGCCCGTCGGCGGCTGCCTGCGCGAAGAGGTGAAGGGTCACTTTGCGCCGCCCGCCTGCTCGCCCGTGCCCATGGTCTGCTGTGTGCCGGACGGCAGCTGCCCCGAGCCGCGCCCCGTCTGCTGCGACGCCACCGCCACCTACCGTGCCACCTGCTCTCGAGGCACCTACGTCTGCCCGTCGGGGTCGATGCGGCTCGAGGTGTCGGGGCGCTGCGAATAGGCGGCTAGGTGAGGCCCCGCCACCACGGCGTCGGGCCCTCCAGCTGCGACGGCTCGACGACCTGCCCGAGTCCCGGCGTCACGATGCGCGCGCCCTGTTCAGCGGCGAGACGCACGAGCGTCTCCGCGGGCTCGTTCCACGCGTGCAGCGCCAGGTCGAAGGTTCCCCAGTGCACCGGCAGCAGGGTGCCGCCGCCCAGCATCTCGAACACCTTCAGCGCGTTTGCGGCGCCGAGGTGAATGGCCTCGAACCCCGGCTGGAAGGCGCCGATCTCGAGCATCACCAGATCGAACGGACCGTGCTTCGCGCCCGTCTCGCGGAACTGCTCGCTCAGCCCCGTGTCGCCCGAGAAGAAGACCCTGTGACGGCCGGCCTCGATGACCCACGAGGACCAGAGAGTCGTGTTTCGGTCGGTCAGCCCGCGCCCCGAGAAGTGCTGGCAAGGCGTCGCGGTGAACCGCAGCCCCCGGATGTCGCACGCCTCGCCCCAGTCGAGCTCGCGAATGCGCTCGGTCGGCACGCCCAGCCGTTCAAGATGTGCGCCGACGCCGAGCGACGTGACGATCGGGAGCCCCGGCATCGCGGCAATGGCGGTGACGGTGCTCGCGCACAGGTGGTCGTAGTGGTCGTGCGAGATGAGCACCGCGTCCAGCGGCGGAAGCTCTGCGAGCCCTGCTGGCGTTGGATGAAAGCGCTTGGGCCCGGCGAAAGAGAACGGCGAGGCGCGGTCGCCGAAGACCGGGTCGGTCAACACGCGGTGGCCGTCGATCTCGAGGAGGACCGTGCTGTGGCCCAGCCACGTCGTCCGAAGCCCCGTGTCGATGGGCCGCATCCAGGCCCCGTGCGGCCGTGTCGTCGGCAACGGCTTGTGCGGCCGTCGCTTGGCTCCGCCGAAGATGAACTCGGGAAGCATCGAGACCGCGTCGCCCAGTGCCATGTCCCAGGGACCGGACGGGTTTCGAAAGACCGCTCCGTCGAACTGCTTCGAGGCGCGAACGCGCTCCAGGCGAAGTCCCGTGAAGGTCATCGGTTTTCTCGCAGTGCACCGAGCCGCCGCCGCTCCCAGACGCGCGCGAGCAGGGCGATGACGACGGATGCCGCCAGCAGGCCCGCGAGAATGGGCCAAGCCGCCGGTTGCATCTTTCCCGATGCGTCGAACATGGCCGCGCCGAAATAGCTGACGGCGAGCAGCGGCAGCGCGTAGCCGAGGAGCGAACCCCAGAAGTGCGTCCAGAACCCCACCTTCGAGACGCCGAGGAAGGCGTGCAGGGCCTGGGGCATCCAAAGGAGCAGCCGAAGAACCACGACCGTCCGGAAGGCGCTTTGCTCGAGCGCCTCGTCATACTTGCGAAAGCGCGCGGGGATGCGCGCCGAGACCCAGTCCCGTGCAACAAAGCGGGCGAACGAGAAGCCGACGACGCTCGCTGCCATCGTCCCGACCATGGACAGCGCGAACGCCACGGGCCAGCTCCAGATGAGCGGCGCCGCCACGATGAAGATGGTTCCCGGCACGCCGAACGGCTGCAGCACCGCATAGGCCGCGACGAACGCGAGGTAGCCCCACGGGCCCATCTCGACGAGCGCGCGCGCCAGCGTCCGTGGCTCGCCGAGACGCGCAAAGAGGCCGAAGTGCCAGGCTCCGGCCAGGACAAGCAGCACGAGCGCGACCGTGACCAGCTTCGTGGCGCGCCTGTTCGAAGCGTTCAAGCGCCCACCCGGTTGATGTCGGCGGACTCGAGGATGAACTGATCGGCTCGGCCCTGGACGACGCGCAACATCGCCCGTCCCAGCACCTCCGAGGTGGTGAAGACGCCCGGGAACGCACGCATGAGCAGCGGGACGAAGACGAAGAGCGGCCGCATCAGCACGAGGCCCAGCTGGTAGCCCGGCGTCTTGCTGCGGATGCCCGGTCCGGGGCGAATGAAGGCGGGACGCACGGCGCCGGCATGGCGGAACGGCATCTCCTTCAACGCGCCCTCGACGCGTCGCCGAACGCGTGCCCACATGCCTCGACCGTCTGCGCCGCTGCCGGAGCAGTAGCAGAACGACAAGCCGGGGTTCAGCCGCAGCAGCGCCCGCGCCCAGGCGAGCGTCAGCTCCTCCGTGACCCGCGAGTAGGCGGCTTCGTCGAGCCCCACGGCGCTGATGCCGACGGCCCAGAGGCAGGCGTCATAGCCGACAAGCTGATCCTCGACGCCGGTGAAGTCGAACAGATCGGGCAGCAGCAACTCGCGCAGCTTCGGGTGCTGCACGCCGCAGCTCTGCCGGCTGATGCTCAAGACCGTCTCGACCTCGTCGGCCGCGAGCGCCTCGCGCAGAGTGCCCGCGCCGACCATGCCGGTCGCACCAAAGACGATCAGCTTCATTTCCGAGCCCTCTTCCTCTTCGCGGGCGGGACGAACCGCGCTGCGAGCAGCTTTGTCCTCTGCTCCAGCACGGCGGCCGACGGTCGGTCCGCGACGAGGCCGTCGAGCGCCAGAAGGAACACCTCGGCGCTGGCCTTGTCGCCAACGACGGCCGTCACGCAGTCGTGCGCCACCTTTCGATGAAGCGCTTCGCTGTCCGGGTCGATCCGCTCGCATGCCTCGAAGAACTCGCCGCCCATGGGCGCGCCCACCATCTCCGCCCACGGTTCCAGCACCAGCAGGCGGCACACGTTCATCAGGCGTTCGTGGGCGCTGCCGGAGCCCTTGGCCGCCCTTTTCGCCTCCGGGTGAGCCGAAACCACCCAGTCCACGAAGACGGCCCGGTAGATGTCGTCCTTGTTCTTGAAGAGCCGATAAAGCAGCGTGCGCGAAAGGTCTGCGCGCCGGGAAATGTCCTCGAACGACGTCTTGGCGAAACCGAAGTTCAGGAAGCACCACCGCGCGGCGGCCAGAACCCTTGCTCGCCTCGCAGCAGTCTCGTCTTCAGGCAGGCGTGACGTCATGGTGAAACAGTGTGACAATAAAACGTCTCAGTGTCAAAGTGTGCCGGACGGGCGGTCGCGGAACGAATGGAGCAGGCCTTGACGCGTCGGTTTGAGAATCAGGTCGTCTGGATCACGGGTGCGTCGTCGGGCATTGGGGCGGCGCTGGCCGAGGCGTTTTCCCGCGAGGGCGCAACCCTGGTGCTGTCGGCCCGCCGACAGGGTGAACTCGAGATGGTCGCCGCGCGGTGCGCGGGGCAGCCCTTGGTTCTGCCGCTCGATCTGGCTCGATCGGAGAGCTTCCCCTCTCTCGTCGAGTGGGTGATCCAGCACTGCGGACGCATCGACGTCGTGGTGCACAACGGCGGCATCAGCCAGCGTGCCTTGGCCAACGAGACGCTCCTCGATGTGGACCGACGTGTCATGGAGGTCAACTACTTCGGCGCCGTGGCCCTGACCAAGGCGGTGCTGCCGTTCATGCTGCGCGCCCGGGCCGGTCAGTTCGTCGTGATCAGCTCGGTCATGGGGAAGATCGGGACGCCGCTGCGGTCGGCCTACGCGGCGAGCAAGCACGCGCTCCACGGCTTCTTCGACTGCCTGCGAGCCGAGGTCGCGGACGACGGCGTCTTCGTCTCGCTGCTGTGCCCGGGCTACATCCGAACGGAGGTGTCGAAGAACGCGCTCACCGGCGACGGTTCACCCACCAACGTCGAGGGTGACGATATCGCCGCTGGCTACCCGGCCCCGCTCGCGGCGCTGCAGATCCTTGATGCGGTGCACCGAAAGAGCAGCGAGGCGTACATCGGAGCGCCGGGCAAGGAGCGGCTGGCCCTGTGGCTCAAGCGGTTCGCGCCGGGGCTGCTTGAACGCATGGTGAGGAGGGCGGTGCCGAAGTAGCGGTGGCCTGTCGGGAGGCGCATCATTTCAGCCGCTTCACGAGCCCCTCGAGGAAGATCTCCGGCAGCCGGTCGAGGTCACCCGAAGCGTCGCGCACGTAGCCGCGCGCCTCGTAGAGCCGTCGCACGCCGTGTGCCCCGCGACGCACGTGCAGGCAGACCGCAGCTGCGCCGGAGCGCATCGCATGGACCTCGGCGGCGTCGAGCAGGGCGCATGACACCTCTCCGCCGCGATGGTTCGCGTCGACGGCCAGGTGGCGAAGGTCGGCGGCGTCGGGGTGCCACGCCTCGGAGCCGGCGGCGCCAGGCGACCAGAGCGCCACCGTTCCGATGACCTGCCCGTCGTGCTCGGCCACGAAAACGCTGGCCGCCGTGCGCTTGCCCGCCACGTCACGGAGCGTTGCCTTGCGGGACGCGGTGACGACAACTTCGGGCAGCTTCCGGGCGTAGGTCTCGACGAAGGCGGTGACAAGGAGTTCTCCGACGACGTGATCATCGTCGGGACGGGCGATGCGGACGATCATGCACGGCTGATTAGCCGAGCAGCGCCCGGGTCGCCAGCACGCTCGCTCCCACGGCCAGCGGGACCAGAAGGTTGTCGTCGAGGGTGCCGCTCATCAGCTCGCCGATGGCACCGGAGAGCGCTGCCACGCCGGCAAGCAGCACGATCGCTCCCACGCCCACCCCGGCGTGGAAAAAGAACAGCACTGCGAGCGCGACGACGAGCGCGGCCGCGAAGAAGGCGAGGGTGCCCTCGAGGCTTCGGCCGGCGCGGAGGCGCCGCTTGCCCCAGCGGCGTCCGACGAAGGCTGCCGCCGGGTCTGCGAAGCCCAGCACCGCACAGGCGAGCGCGCAAACGGCTGCGTCTCCGGTGATGCTCAAGACAAACAGTGCCGTGGCGTACCATGTGGCGCTGTTGATGCGGTGCACCTCGTGCGGATGCGCGACCTTGCCAAACAGGGCCATGGCGAAGCGGTTCCAGAAGCTGCTGCGGGCGCGGAGGAACTCGAGCCCCCACGCGAAGATGAGGAAGCCCGTGGCGATGGCCACGACGAAGGCCCAGCGCGGGAGAAGCTCGATGCAGCTGACCGCAATGACGCCGCTCGTCATGTGCATGAGGCTGCGGGCGCGGTTCTCGGGGCGCAGCGTCGGAACGGTCACCGAGCGGACTCGGAGCGTGGCGGCGAACGCCTCGTAGCGGGGTGCGAGGCGGCTGCGCAGCGTCGCGAGCGCGGCAGGCTTCGGGGCCTCGTCGTCCAGCGTGCCCGTCAGCTCTTCCAGCGGCGCCGTCAGTTCGGCGAGGCTCTTCGCTTGGGGGTCGAGCGAGCGGTCGCTCCGCCAGCGTTCCAGCGTCGTGCGCAGCCGATGTGTGAGGCTGCGCGAACGGTTCAGCAGCTGCAGCCGCTCGGCGCCCTGCGGCGGACGGTCGAGCGCCCGCAGCAGCCCGTACAGCTCTTCGGCGAGGTCGCGACCCTCGGCGCCCGGCATGCTGGCGGTTCCCCCTGTGGTTGGAGCGAGCGTCGGCGGCATATGTCACCTCAACCTCCGAAATGTGCGCCGCTTTCGTCAGGGGAATGTGACGGACGTGGGGTAGCGTGCGCACCTTTTTTCGGATGGAGGGCGCATGGGCGGCGTGGCGGTCGGCATCGATTTCGGAACGTCGAACACCGCGGCGGCCGTGCCCGGCCCGAGTCCGGATGAACCGGCGCGCGTGCTGTCCATCGACCGGACTGGCGACGAGGCTCGGCTGCTTCGCAGCGTCCTGTTCTTCCCGGAGGCGGGCAACGAGACGCTGGTCGGCGGCGAGGCGATCGCGCGGTACCTCGAGGAGGGCGAGGGCCGCTTCCTGCAGTCGGTGAAGTCGTTCCTGCCGTCGAAGACGTTCACCCGCACCGAGATCCGGCGCCGCTCGTATGGGCTCGAGGAGCTGGTGGCGGTGCTGCTGCGGGCCTTGAAGTCACGCATCGAAGCGGAGACCGGCGGCGACATCGCGTCGCTGGTGCTGGGCCGCCCCGCGCTGTTTCACGAGGAGGCCGAGCAGGATGCGAAGGCCCAGGAGCGGCTGCGTCAGGCGGCGCTGCTGGCTGGCTTTCCGGAGCCCCGCTTCGTCATCGAGCCGATCGCCGCAGCGCTGCACTACGAGGAGGCGCTGGCCCGTGACGAGGTGGTGCTGGTCGGCGATTTCGGCGCCGGCACGAGCGACTTCACCGTGATGCGTCTGGGGCCTTCGCACCGCGGCACAGGGGACCGGCGTCCGGACGTGCTGGGCAGCTCGGGCGTCTACATCGGTGGCGACAGGTTCGACGCGGCCATCGTGGAACACCGGCTGCTCGCGCGCTTCGGCCACGGCTCGACCTACAAGAGCATGCTCAAGGCGCTGGAAGTTCCGGGCTGGATGACGCGGAAGCTGCTCGCGTGGCACGAGCTGTCCCTGCTGCGCGAGCGGAGCACGCTCGAGTTCCTGCGGCAGGCGGCGAAGAGCTCGAGCGATCCGGTGGGCGTGGGCAACCTCATCGTGCTGGCCGAGGAAAACCTCGGCTACCACCTGTTCCGCGCCGTCGAGGCGGCGAAGCGCGAGTTGAGCAGCGGCGAGCGGACGCGGGTCGTCTTTTCTCGAGCGGGCATCGAGCTGGACGAGCCGGTGACGCGCGCGGAGTTCGAGCGCTGGACAGCGCCGCTGAGGGATGCCCTGGCGGCGACGGCCGACAAAGCGATTGCCCAGGCGGGCGGAGTGCGGCCGGACGCGGTGTTCCTCACGGGCGGCTCGTCGCGCATTCCCTCGGTGCGCAGGCTTTTCGCTGAGCGGTACGGCGAGGAGCGGCTGCGAGAGGGCGACTCCTTCACGTCGGTTGCCGCCGGTCTGGGGCGCGCGGCGGCAGCGTGAGGCCTACTCGCAGGCGCTCTCGGAGCAGGTTCCCTGGTCGATCCGGATGGGCGTCTGAACGCACTCGGCGATCATTTCGAAGGTGTTGGTGGGCGTGAAGTCGACGTCGGGACCTTGCTCGAGGTTCCATCCCTTGAGCACGCCCGCGGCGGCGCTGCTGCGCACGGTCGAGTTCGAGAGGAAGCGCGTCTGTGCGGGGCCGCCCATGACGGCGATGGCGCCGTTGTTCGAGTGGTCGGCGGGGCAGGCGAAGCCGCCGGCGAGCAGGTCGGCGCCGGCGTACTCGACGATGATGTGCTCCAGCCTGTTGTCGGCGTTCGCGCCAAGGCCGAACCAGATGCCGCGCCAGTCGCCGGCCTTCGGCGCGCTCGAGGCCGAAGTGAAGACGATCGGCTTTTCGGCGGTGCCGACGGCGTGAAGCGTGGTGCCGGGGATCTCGTTGCTCGCCGAGGAGGTCCAGTGGGTCATCTGGACGCCGCCGCCCGAGGCGGTCTCGTCGCCCATCGGGAAGCGCAGCGTCACGCCCGGCTCGATGGTGAGCGTCACCTTCGGGTGGGCCTCGTCGGTGCCGAATCGGAAGGTGGAGCCGGCCGAGGCGCCCACCCGGTAAGGCACGCCGCGATCGTGGATGGTCACATTCTCGACGGTGTCGCTGATCCCGGCGGTGGCGTCCTCGGTGTCGATCAGCAGCTCGTCGACGGCGTTGCCGGTGTAGGTGCCGGTCGGGAGGGTGTCGAGCGCGGTGGGCTGCACCACGACGGGGAACTGCTCCATGCCGTCGGCGTCTTCCTTGCCGCAGCCGGTGATGGTGAGGTTCGTCGACGCGGCGTTCAAGGCGGCGCTGGCGCGCACCCAGAGGCCTGGTCCGACGGAGTTGCGCACCGTGACGTGAGCAAGCGTCGCCATGGGTTTCCTCGGCAGGGCGCCGTCGCCGCGCACCACGACCGAGGCGTTTCCGGCGTTGACGAGATCGCCGCCTCCGCCGTCGACGACGACATGCTCGAACAGCGCCCTGGCCGGGTACTGCACCTGCAGGTAGGCCCACGGCTCTGCGCCATCGCGCATGAATGAGACGGGCTTCTCCGCGGTGCCGCGCGCGTCGAGCGATGCGGTCTGCGTGTCGCTCTCCCGGCCGACCTCGATGGCGGCCTCGGCGCCCAGCCTGACCTGCGTGCCGGGTTCGAGGGTCAGGGTTGCGCCTTTCGTGACGTGGAGGAAGCCGTTGACGACATGCGGTCCGCAGCCGGCCTTCCAGGTCGTGTCGGCCTCGATCGTTTCGCGGTCATGGACCTTCGGTCCGACGCCGTCGGGGCACGCAGCGCTGCCACCGTCGCTGCTGCCGCCGCAGGCCGAGAGGGCTGTCAGAGCCAGCAGGGCGTAGAGAGAACTGTTGGCGGTCATCATGGCGCGACGGTAGCAGAGGGACGCCGCTGTTCGCACCCGCAGCCGACACCATCGGGGCCTCCGTCGGGAAACGGACAGAATCGTCCCTCTCGTCCGACCGATCGTCCGACCGATTGTTACGGTGCCGTCCGAATGCGGCGGTCCGTCAACTCGAGTGCGCGCAGCACGGGCTTCGCAATCGAAGCCGAAATGATCCGGTACCCAGCGGCGTCCGGGTGTCCGTCGGGAAGCTTCGGGGCCTGTTGCCACGCCTCTCCGTCGACGGGCTCGTGGAAGACGTCGTGGTGCGTCTCGAGCCACCCCTTCAATGCCTGCTCGAGGTTCGGCTGAAGGCGCGTGAGCAGCATGAGCCTCGCTCCACCGCGAGATTCGTACAGCGCGTCGAGCTGCCGAACGAGGAGTCCTCGCGTGTCACCGAGGCCCAGCCTGAGCGCTGCGAAGCGCCACAGCACATCGCGAGGCAGCTCGAGATTGAGAGCGGTCAAAAAGCGCGTTCCGAAACTGTCCCTGGCACGGAGCAGCCGCGTGTTCCGGTCCGTCTCGTCCACATCGTCGTCCTTCACCAGCGCCACGAGCAGGTCGGGCTGAATCGTCGCCGCGTGTCGGGCCACCTGCGGGAAGGTTTCGAGGGACAGGCCCTCGATGCCGCCGTTGACCACGGCGACCCGCGCCGCGGCCGGGTCGATGTCTCGCTGCAGCGCTCTGGGCAGCGTCTCGTCGTCCTTCACGCCGCTTCCAAAGACATGGGAGTCGCCCAGCACCACGATGCTTCGCAGCAGCTTGTTCGAAGCTGGCGGCAGTGGGCCGCGAAGCCCCAGCACATTGATGAGGCGGTGCGTGCAGTCGCCGACCTCGCAACGAACGGGCCTCCCGGGCGGATAAAGGAACAGGTCGCCATGCCGCTCCTGATCGGTGTCCTGACCGGGCAGAGGAATCACGAACCGCTCGATCAGCAGCACCGCCAGGAGACTGCTTGCGAGTGCCACCCAGAGGCGTGAGCGCTTGACGATGACGCCCGTCGCAACGAGTGAAACGGCGAGGAGAGTCACGGCCGCCAGCGTCGCGGGTATCGCGAGCCTCGACTCGAGCGATTCGGTGGCGCCCAGCGCGTTTGCGAGCAGCGTGCCCGGCAGTTGGACCAGCGCAACGATGCCCAGCCCCAGTCCAGCCCCGCCTGCGAGGCCTCCGAGTCGTGAAACCATGGTCTCCGAGGCCATGACTGCTCTCCTGTCTCAGCGCCCGCCGGCGGCCCGGGTGTACGCCTTGAGCTTCCGGTAGAGCGTGGCGGTGCCGATGCCCAGCTGCTTCGCCGTGTGGCCCTGATGTCCGTTGTTCGCAGCCAGTGCGGCGAGGATGTACTCCTTCTCCACCTCCTCGAGCGTGCGGACCTGCCCCGGGTTGAATCCGCCGGGCATGGCGCTGCGGATCTCCTCGGGCAGGTCTTCGACGCCGATGCGATCACCCGAGGACAGCACCACCGCCCTCTCCATGGCGTTCTCGAGTTCGCGGACGTTGCCAGGCCATTGCCATCGCAGCAGCTGGTCGGCGGCCTGCGGAGTGAGCCCGGTGACGCTTCTGCCCATCCGCTCGGCGGCGTTCGCCAGCAGCACGCGCGAGAGTGGAAGCACGTCCTCCTTGCGGTGCCGGAGGGGGGCGAGCGGCAGCTCGACGACGCGCAGCCGGTAGTACAGGTCCTTTCGGAAGCGGCCCTCGTTCACTTCGGCCATCAGGTCGCGGTTGGTGGCGGCGACGATGCGCACGTCGATGCGGCGGCTCCTGTTCTCACCGACGCGCCGCACTTCGCGCTCCTGCAGCGCGCGCAGGAGCTTGGCCTGCATGGCGGGCGCCACCTCGCCGACCTCGTCCAGGAGGAGCGTTCCGCCGTTCGCCGCCTCGAACAGACCTGCGCGGTCCGTGGTGGCCCCGGTGAAGGCGCCGCGGACGTGACCGAACAGTTCGCTCTCCAGCAGGCTCTCCGACAGTGCGGCACAGTTGACGGCGACGAAGGGGCCCGACGAGCGCGCCGATTCGTCGTGGATGAGCCGCGCCAGCCGCTCCTTGCCCGCGCCGCTTTCTCCGGAGATCAGCACCGTGGAGTCGACCTTCGCCACTCGGCGCGCGAGGTCGATGACCGACTTCATCTTTTCGCTCGCGGCGATGATGCCGCCGACCTCGAGGGTGCCGTCGCCCACGGCACGCCGCCTGCGGCGCAGCTTCTGCTCGGTCTGCTTGAGCTCTTCGACGATGCCATGCAACTGCTTTTCGAAGCAGACGTCCCGCTGGCCCTTGAGCTCGGCGGCCACTTCGGCGGGCCACTCGTCCGCGGGCCGTCCGACGATGTGGCAGACGGCGTCGCCGCGTCCGACGCAGCGCTCCTCCATGACGAGAATTTCCCGGCCGTTGACGCAGCTCATGTAGCCCGACGCAAAGCCGGTGAGAGTCCAGCAGACCGGCGCGTCGGCCCGGCCGTGGTGAAGCAGATGCTGCTCGGCCTCGTACGAGTTCTTCCAGATCGCATCGGCGAAAGGCACCGGGTCGCCGGATGCACGGGGTGGTGCCGGCTCCAGCTCGACCAGCCCCTGGAGCATGTGCAGCCTTCCCCCCGCCCTTTGCCAGTCGCGCTCGGACTCCCAGGGGAAGGCATGGCGGAGCGTCTCTGCGGTGCGCCAGCCGTGCGCGAAGCCGAAGCGTTGCAGGATGCTGCGGGCCGCCGAGAGGCCCAGCGCGCTGACCAGTTCGCGCCGCAGGATGCCCAGCGCCAGCGCGTCCATGAGCAGGGCGCGCTGCCCGGCGAAGTGGATGGGGCCGCCCTTGGGGTCAAAGTCGAGCAGCTCGCGGAGGTCCAGGTCTTCGAGGCGCATGAGCGGCTCCATCGGAATGACTCGAGGCCTGAATCATAATGAGCCGAGGGGGTTGCGTCGGCCAAAAGGGCGGGGTGGCCGGCGAGCGCTGGGCGCGTCAGCCCGTGAGGCCGGCGGGCAGTCGTGGGCCGGCGGGCAGTCGTGGGCCGGCGGGCAGAGGCACGGGTCTGCGGGTGTCGGTGTCGCCCTGGCCGCGTCGGTTCGAGCCGCGTGATTCCTGCTCGCCCGTGCGATAGATCACCCCTCGCACGCATCGTCCGGCGGTGGCCGGCGAAGCGCGCCGACCGAGGAGAGCCATGTCGAACGTCTCGTGGATGGAGCGCGCCGGGAAGGTGCTGTTCCAGAACTACAAGCAGGCGCCCATCGCCATCGTCCGCGGTCTCGGTGCGAAGGTGTGGGACGCCGACGGCACCGAGTACATCGACTGGCTGGGCGGCGTGGCGACGGTGGCGCTGGGCCACAACCATCCTGCGGTGCGGGCCGCTGTCGAGGCCCAGCTGGGCAAGCTGTGGCACATCTCGAACCACTACTACAACGCGCCGCAGATCGAGCTCGCGGAGAGGCTGGTCTCCACCGGACACGCGCAGCGTGCCTTCTTCTGCAACTCGGGGACCGAGGCGAACGAGGCGGCGCTCAAGCTGGTGCGCAAGTTCCACGCCTCGAACGGCCACCCCGAGAAGTTCGAGTTCCTCTGCGCCATCGACTCGTTCCACGGCCGCACCATGGGGGCGCTCTCGGCGACCGGACAGCCGAAATACCACCAAGGCTTCGAGCCGCTGGTGCCGGGCTTCAAGCACCTGCCGTTCGGCGACCTGGCGGCGTTCGAGAAGGCCGTCGGCCCGAACACCGGCGCCATCATGATTGAGTGCGTGCAGGGCGAGAGCGGCGTCATCGTGCCGCAGGCGGGCTTCATCGCGGGGCTGCGCAAGCTGTGCGACGCGCACGGCTTGCTGCTCGTTCTTGATGAGGTGCAGGGCGGGTTCGGGCGCACCGGGAAGTTCTGGTCGTTCGAGCACGAGGGCGTGACGCCGGACCTGTTTTCGGTCGCGAAGGCGCTGGGCAACGGCCTGCCGATCGGCGCGCTGCTCGCCACGGAGAGGGTCGCTGCGGCCATGACGCCCGGCTCGCACGGCACGACCTATGGCGGTAACCCGGTGGCGGCGGCAGGCGCCTGCGCGGTCTTCGACGAGCTGGTGCACAAGGGGGCCATGGCGCGCGGCAGGGTCGGCTCCGAGCGGCTCATCGCCGGCTTCAGGGCGCTGCAGTCGCAGACCGGAGACCTCATTCGCGAGATTCGGCACCGCGGCATGTGGATCGGCCTGACCTTCCGGGACGGCCGTGCACCGAAGGTCCTCGCCGAGGCCCGTTCGCGTGGTCTGCTCGTCAACGCCGTCAGCGACACCTCGATGCGCTTCGCTCCCAGCCTGCTCATCAGCGATTCCGAGATCGACGCGGGCCTCGAGCGGTTCGCGGACGCCGTGGGAGCCGCTGGTTGAAGTGGTCGTCGCTGCCCGCCGCCATGCAGCGGCTGATCGTCGGCTCGCTCATCATGGGCGGCGTCATCTTCGTTGGCGGCGTGGCGATCTGGGCGGTTGGCCAGGGGCGCTGGACCTTTGGGGACGGTCTTTACATGGCCGTCATTTCGGCGGCCACGGTCGGCTTCAGCGAACTGCCCCAGTTCGACCAGGTCCCCGGCGCCCGCTTTGCGGCGACCGTCATCATCCTGCTGGGCATCGGCGCGGTGGCCTATTTGCAGTCGTCGCTCACCGCCTTTCTCGTCGAGGGCGAAATCGGTCAGGTGTTCCGGAGGAAGCGAATGCAGCGTCATATCGCCGAGTTGAAGGACCACGTCGTGGTCGCGGGCTGCGGCTCGACCGGACTTCACGCCGTCGAGGAGCTGTTCGCGACGCGCACGCCGTTCGTCGTCATCGACCGGCGCCGCGAGCACATCGAAAAGGCGAACGCCGAGTTCGGGGAGGGGAAGATCCTCTACGTCCTGGGCGATGCGACCGAGGACCACACGCTGCTGGCGGCCGGTGTCGAGCGCGCGAGCGGCGTCATCGCGGCCTTGACCGACGACCGCGACAACCTCTACGTCACGCTGTCGGCGCGCACCATGAATGCGCGTGCGCGCATCGTGACGAAGGCCGTTGAGCCCGAGGCCACCGCGAAGATGATCCGCGCCGGCGCCAACACGACCGTCAGTCCGAACAGCATCGGCGGCCGCCGGCTCGCCTCCGAGATGATTCGGCCGACGGTGGTCGAATTCCTGGACGTCATGCTGCGCGACAAGGAGCGGAACCTGCGGTTCGAGGAGGTGACGATCCCCGACGGGTCGCACGTCATCGGCAAGCCGTTGCGCGACATCGCCCTGCGGCAGGAGACCAACGCGCTGGTGGTGGGCTACCGGAGTTCGGACCGGGTGCTGCGCTACAACCCGTCGGCCGATCTGGTGCTCGAAGCGGGAACGGTGCTGGTGTTGCTGATCCAGGCCGATGATCTGTCTCGGCTGAGGGCGTTCCTCGCGCGCTCCGGTGGAGTCGTGGCGTGAAGAGTGCGAGACAGGGCAGGGGGGAGCAGGTCTTGAAGATGCGGTCAACGGTGCTGGCGCTGGTCGCCGGGTCGATGTGTCTGTTCGGCTGTCCCCCCGCTGCGGTGCGGAGCGTGCGGGCACAGGAGTCGGCGGCCCATCCCGAGGAGGCCCAGAGGGCGTTCGGGGCTGCGTTCGATCACTTCGCCGCCGGCCGCTGGTCCGACGCAGCGACGGCGTTCGCCGGCTTCGAGGCGGCCCACCCGGGGTCCGCGCTGGTGCCGGAGTCGATGTATCGGCGGGGCGCGGCGCTGAACCGTCTGGGGCGCCTCGACGAGGCCCGCCACGTCCTCAAGGGGCAGCTCGCCGCCCACCCGACGAGCAGCTACTCCGCCGCAGTGCGTGCGGAGCTGACGAGCGTCGAGGCGAAGCTGGGCCTTTCCCTTGGCGTGCCGGCGCGCACCGGTGAGGCCGCGCCCCCGCTCACCGCGGTGAATCTCGAGCCGCCCCGGGCGTCCGCGACGCCCGTTCCGTCGGCCTTCTCGGCCTCGGCGGCGACCGTGGAGAAGATCCGCGGCCTTGCCCGTCGTGCCGCGGCCGGTGACGTGGCGGCGGTCGACGAACTGGTGAACGCCATAGACGGCGAGGCGACGACTGCGGACCTGGAGGCGCTTCTTTCGGTCGACCTGGACGCCTCGGCGGGGGCGCTGTGTGCGACCAAGCTGGCCCGGTTGTGGCTGCACCTGGGCGAACTGGAGGCGGCGCGCAGCATGGCCCAGCGTGCGCTGTCGATGGGCGCGGCAGGCAGCACCGCGCAGCAGGCCCGGGCGGTTCTCGACCGCCTGTCGCTGCGCGAGGGTGTGAAGCCGATGACGCTGGGGGTGATTCTGCCGCTCAGCGGCAAGTTCAAGAAGATCGGAGAGTCGATTCAAGACGGCATGTCGCTCGTGCTCAACAAGCGGGAGGGCGTGGAGCTGGTTTACAAGGACTCTGCGGGCGAGCCGGAGCAGGCGGTCCAGGCGGTCGAGCAGCTCGCGCGCGACGGGGTCATCGCCATCATTGGTCCGGTGGCCCAGGCCGAGGCCGCCCCTGCGGCCGCGCGTGCGCAAGAGCTGGGGATCCCGATGATTTCGCTGGCGCGCACCGAGGGCGTCACGAACATCGGCCCGAACGTCTTCCGCAACGCGCTCACCAACTCGGCGCAGGGCCGCGCGCTGGCCCGCTACGCGGCGAGCGTCGTGAAGCTGAAGACGGCGGCGGCCTTCTCCCCGAACATCTCGAGCGGTGAGGAGGTCGCGGGCGCCTTCTGGGATGCGTTCGAGACGGCCGGCGGCGAGATGAAGGCCTACGAGGTCTACGACCACGACACGACCACCTTCTCGGCGCCGCTGCGGCGGCTGGTGGCGCGCGACAGCGCCGACGTGCGGCCCGAGCTGAAGGCCGAGGTGGCGAAGGCGCTTGCGGCAGAGGCGAACCCCTACAAGCGCCGGCGGCTGATGCAGAAGCTGGCCTCGCAGGCGACGCCGATCATCGACTTCGACGTGCTGCTGGTGCCCGACTACTACAAGACCATCGGGCTCATCGCCCCCGCGCTGGCCGTCGAGGACATCATCACGAACGGCTGCGACGAGAAGGCGATGGAGAACATCAAGAAGACCCAGAAGCGCGACATCCATCCGGTGCTGATGCTGGGGACCAACGTCTGGAACTCGCCGGAGTTGGTGACGCGCGGCGGCCGCTACGTGCAGTGCTCTGTCTTCGTCGACGGCTTCTATGCGGACAGCATGAAGGGGCCCACGAGGCGCTTCGTGGAGGAGTTCAAGGCGACCTTCGCCCGCAAGCCGGGGCTCTTCGAGGCGCAGGGGTACGACACCGCGGGACTCGCGAAGGAGCTGCTCGTCAAGTCGCGTCCGCAGAGCCGGGAGGCGTTCCGCGAGCTTCTGGCGGGCCTGCGAAAGTACCCGGGCGCGATGGGTGAGACCAGCTTCGGACCGGACCGCGAGGCCGACCGGCCGCTCTTCTTCCTCACCGTCGACAAGGCCGGGCTGTCCGAGCTGGACGTCACCATTTCGGGCGCCGCGGTGAAAGCGCCATGAGGCGGCTGCTGCTCGCCTTCGCGTTCTTTGTCGCGGCCTGCCGGTGCGCCCCGGACGACGGCCTGCCGACGACGCCCGGTGACGGCGCCCCCGAAACCTCGGTCGTCGAGGCGCTCAAGGATCCGTACGATGGGCTTGCGGCGCGCGGCACGGTGACCTCGGGCGAGCGCGCTGCGCGGGTGCTGGAAGCGGCGGGGGGGCAGTTCGGATGCGGTCCCGAAGCCGCGGCCTCGATGCGTCGCCACGCCGCAGAGGCCTGGGCCGGTCGGGTCGCGCTGTTTCTCGACCATGGCGGGGACGACCAGGTGAAGGCGGCGTGGCTCGACCTCTACACCTCTGCGCTGCAGTCGACGCGGGTGGGGTCGGCGACGAAGCTCCAGGTTCGTCAAGCCGAGGCGCGTGTCGCCGCCGAGCTCAACGAGGGTCGCTCGTCGCGTCACATGCGGCGGCGTTACCTCGCCGAAGTGGCCTGGCTCATGACGATCATCGACCGGGACTACTCTCGGGCCGCGCAGCCGTAGCGTCGGGAAGCGAAAGCCGGAACGTCGCTCCCGGTCCGTCGCTGTCGACGACGTCGAGCCGTCCGCCATGGGACTCGGCGAGGCCGCGCGCGATGTAGAGGCCGAGTCCGATGCCCTGGTAGGCGTTCGCCTTGCCCTGCCAGAACCGTTCGAAGACGTGGGGACGGTCGGCCTCGGGAATGCCCGGACCCATGTCGTGTACAGTGAGCGTCGCGCGGCGGCCCTCGTCCCGTCCGCACCGGATGGAGATGATGCCTCCCTCGGGCGAGAACTTCACCGCGTTCTCGAGCAGGTTCGCGACGATCTGGGTGAGCCGCTCGGGGTCGGCCCGCACGACCTCCTCCGCTGCGCCGGCGACGTCGATGCGCAGCTGCTTGCGGCCCAGCTCTGCGGGGAGTCCCTGCACCGCTGCATCGAGCACCGGGCGCCACGGCACCGTCTGGAGGTGCAGCGCGAGGCCGCCGCCCTCGAGCCGGGTGGTGTCCAGCAGGTCCGTGACGAGACGCGTCATTCGCCGCAGGGCGCGCCGAATGCCCTCGAGCGACTGCGGGACGAGGCGCTGCGCGAGCGGCGTCGTGAAGGAGCGCTCGATCGTCTCCGCGCCGCTCAGGATCGCCTGCATCGGGTTCTTGAGCTCGTGCGAGACCATCCCCAGGAGCTGCACTCGGTCGCGGGCGATGCGCTCCTTCTCCAGCTCGACGAGCTTGCGCTCGGTGACGTCGATGTGGGCGCCGCAGGCGCGCCGCGGCCTGCCATCGGCGTCACGCTCGACGACGCGCCCCCGGTCGAGAATCCAACGCCAGGTGCCGTCGCGGGCGAGCAGCCGGTGTTCGGCCTGGTAGTGGTCGGTGCGGCCGTCCAGATGGGCCTGGAGCGTCTCCATCACCCACGGCAGATCGTCGGGATGAACGAGCCTCTCCCATGTCCTGACGTGCGGCTCGATCTCGTCCGGCCGGTAGCCCAGCATCTCGCCCCAGCGGCCGCCGAAGTAGACCTCGCCGGTGACGACGTTCCAGTCCCAGAAGCCGTCGTTGCTCGCGTCGATGAGGAGGGCCAGCCGTTGGGCGTCGGCGGGCTTGTCGATGCGGTCCATGGCAAGTCACCTCCGGCGTCCGCCAGCCTCGCGCAACGCGTCGATCATCGGCTCGATGGCAAAGGGTTTGGAGAGCGTGCGCACCACCTGGGCGCGTTCGCAAGACAGCCGGGCAAGTCCCCGTGCGCCGCTCAGCACGACGACGGGAATGGCGCCGAGCCGCGCGTCCTTCTCCAGCGCGTCCAGCAGCTCCCCTCCGCTCATCACGGGCATCAGCCAGTCGAGCAGGATGACGTCGGGCAGCTCGCTTGAGGCGGTCAGGGCCGCGAGCGCGGCCGCACCGTGGGCGGCGGTGTCGACGGAAAAGCCCTCCAGCGACAGCAGATCCGCGATGGTGGGCCGCAGGTCCGGGTCGTCCTCGATCACGAGGACGCGCAGCGGCGACTCATCGGGGTGATCGAGGTGCTCGTCCTGCATCGATGCCACGGCGACACGCATGGGCCAGCCTCCCGTCTGCCGGGGAACAGCCGCAAGGACGGAATCACTCCAGCGTAAAGCAGACTACTCCGTCGGCGCAGGCACGACCCTCTCACGCCACGATAGGGCCGGAGCTTCGACGAACCGGTGCAGCGTCCATGCGAACGCGGCGCAGGCCGTCAGCACGGCGACGAGGGTCGTGGGGAAGCCCACCTCGCGTTCGCCCAGAGCTGCGAGCACGGCGTCCCGCGCCAACTCGTGCGTGAGGTAGGTCGCATAGACGAGGTTGGCCGCGCGGGCGACCCACCGGCCGGCGCGATCGCCCGCCTCCCAGCGGACGGCGAGCGGCAGCACCAGCGCAGTTCCCAGGCCCACGACGAGGAAGCCGGGAACGGCGTTGAACCAGCCCATGCGCTCCAGCCTGTCGCTCGAGGTGCCGCCGAGGAACGGCATCCAGGGCGTTGCCATGAGGACAACCCCTGCGAGCGCCGCCGGGCGGGCATGGGGCAGGACGCGCGTGAAGGCCGGCAGTCGCCACTGCGCCGCAGCCGAGAGGAGGAGCCCCAGCGCGAGGCCGTCGAGCCTCAGGTGGGTGGGAACGTACAGTTGCTCCAGAAACCCCTCGTAATCGCCGGGCGCGAGCTGGGAGAGCCGCAGCGCGCGAAGCCACATCGATGCCGGCATGACGAGCGCGAGCGTCGTGAGGGCGAGGGCCGCCGACCACCGGCGCAGCGCATTCAAGCCGCCCGCGACGAGCGGCAGCACCAGATAGAATTGCTCCTCCACGCAAAGCGACCAGCTCGTGAGCCAGGCCTTCGGTGCAACGTAGTTCTGGGCGAAGACGAGCATCGGCGGCAGGTCGCCCGGAGCGATGCAGCCAAGGCCCGCCAGAACGGCGACGACGGCGTAGGCCGCCGGAAGCGTCCTGAGCCAGCGGCGCCGCCAGAAGGACACGGCATCGACGCGCCCTGCGCGGTCGAGCTCGCGCCACAGCTGCCCGCCGATGAGCCAGCCGCTCAGCACGAAGAACAGGTCCACGCCGACGTAGCCCCGCAGACCGAACCAGCGCAGCCCTTCGGGACAGCCCGGCAGGTGGCGGAAGTGGTGCGCGAGCACGAGGCCGATGGCGGCAAGTCGCAGCACGTCGAGACCTGCACGTCGACCCTGCCCCGGGGTCACGGCGAACTCTCGAGGACCCGGAGAAGCGCCTCTCCATGGTGTTTTCGCAGCGCAGCGCACAGCCGGATCGACTCGGTGACGGCGGCGAGGTTGCGCGGTCCGCCGGAGAGAGAATCGATATTCGCGGAGAATGACTCTCCGACCTGCTTCGCCGCCGCATCGCTGCAGAAGTCGGCGCCGTACCACGGGAGCGAGCCGGCGAACTCCTCCGGTACCTTTGCCGTGACGTCTGTCAGGTGCGTCTTGAACCAGCGCCACGACGCATCGCGCTCCGAGGGCTCGGACAGACCCCCGCGCAGGACGGCGCCCAGCTCGTTCCCGCGGATGGTGCTCGTCAAGGTGAGCTGGCGGGCCGTCTCCGCCGAAGCCCCACGCGCATGGCCCAGCGCGTGAAGGAGAAGGCGTCGCGCGTCCGGAGCGGTGGTCCTGTCCAGCAGAGCTGCGATTCGGGGCACGAGAACCTCGCCGTCCTCCTCCACGGCCACCGCGAGCAGATGCCGCGCTGCCGTGGGATCGACGTTGCCGAGCGACAGGCCAGAGCCCCCGGGAGGCCCGAGCAGCTTGCGGCCGACCTTCACGGCTTCGCCGCGCAGCCGGGGATCGCGGGCGGTCTGCAGCAGGAACGCGAGCATCTCGCCATGCTGCAGCCGCTGTTCGTCGGTGGCATCCGCGGGCGGCTGCAGCGGGAACGACAGCAGCACCGGCGCATAGAGGTGTCTGGCACAGGCGGCCACGCGCTCGGCCTGTTCCGGCAACAGCCGCTCACGAAGGTCGCGCAGCGCTTCCCGGGGAAGGCCGGCCAGCGTGCGCCGGGGCGAGGTGGTGAACCGCTGGAGCGCCTTCAGGTAGGTCGACGCATCGACGGCGCCCGCTTCGAAGGCGGCCTGGACGCTGTCGATGACGGCCATCTGCTCGACGGTCGAGAGGGCGGCGCTGTGGTCTCCCAGCGCCGTCCAACCGGCCTCATCGAGCGAGAAGCGCAGGTAGGCCGCGCCGTCGGCGTTGGGCAGAACGAAGGAGGGGCACTGGTCGATCGGCCGCTCGAGGCTTCTCTCCGTGAGCGTGGTGCAGAGGACGTGGGTCTTTTCGTTGTCGCCGAGCTTCACGCACAGCGGGATCTTCCACACGTCGTCACGCGAAGCCCTCGAGCCCAGCGGCAGCCACCGCTCCTGCCGCAGCCGAATGCGCGGCGTGCCGTCGCAGAGCACCTGCGCGTGAACGAGCGGCACGCCGGGCTGGTCCAGAAACGATCGGAACTCGGGGGCCACGTCTCTGCCCGCAGCGCTCGACAGCGCGTAGAGCAGGTCGTCTGCCGTGGCGGTGCCGTGGGCGTGGGCCTTCAGGTGGTCGCGTACTCCACGAAAGAATCGCTCGCTCCCGAGGCTGCGCTCGAACATCGCGAGGACGCCGGCGCCCTTCTGGTAGGTGATGGGGTCGAAGGCGTTGTCGACGTCGTGGTGGCTGATGATCGGCTGGCGGATGCGTCGGCTCGAATCGAGGCTGTCGGCCGCCATCGCCTCGTGGAGATCTTCCAGCGCCTCTTCGTCGGCGCCGCCGTCCGGGACGAGACGCGACAACACGCGCGGCTCCATCCAGGTCGCGAACGCCTCGTTGAGCCAGAGGTCGTCCCACCAGGCGCTTGTGACGAGATCGCCGAACCAGTGGTGCGCCAGTTCGTGTGCGGCCACCGACAGGAAGGCCCGGGCCTGATCGACGCCGTGGCCCGCGGGGTCGAAGAGCAGCAGCCACTCGCGAAACGTCACCGCGCCGGCGTTCTCCATCGCGCCCGCGGCGAAGCCCGGCACGGCGATGAGATCGAGCTTGGGGTAGGGGAACGCACCGAGGTCGGCCTCGAGCGCCTCGACGATGGCCCCCACGTGCGCGAGGGCATGTGCGAGCCGCGCTCCCTTGCCCTTCGTCGCCACGCCACGCAACGGCAGCGGCGCCGTCCGTCCGTTCCCGGGCGCCACGGGCGGCCCTGCGACGATGTCGAGCGGTCCCACGCCCAGCATCACGAGATAGGTCGGCAGGGGCAGCGTCGGGTGAAAGTGGACCCGCGTGTGCTGCCCCGTCTCGATGGTGTCGGCCACGGGCGCGTTCGACACCGCTTCCTGTCCGCGCGGCACCGTCACCGTCAGCTCGAACGGTGTCTTGAATCGCGGCTCGTCGAAGCTGGGGAAGGCGCGCCGGGCGAGCAGCGGCTCGAACTGCGTGAAGGCGTAGTCGAGGCCGTCGTCGCGCACGTGGAACAGCCCTTCCGAACGCTGACCGAACGGCGCCGAATAGGCGATGCGAAGGGTCGCCTCCCCGGCCGGCGCAGGTGAATTCAAGAGAATCTCGGCGAGACCCGAATCGCCCGGAGCGGCCATCCACCGGCCCGGGAGCGTCGTGCCGTCGGTCGTCACCAGCTCGGCTTCGCCCACCTCGAGCCCCTGGCCATGCAGCCGAAGGCGTGCCGTCGGCCGAGAGATCGCAAGCCGTATCGCCACTTCGCCGGCAAACCGCGGACGACTCGGATCCACGTCGAGCGTGAGGTCATACGAGAGCGGCGTCACGTCTCCGGTCAGCCGCTCCTCGATCGGTTCCTGCGGCTGCGCAGCGGTGACAGCCACCTTCGGCGCATGTGCGCAGGCGGCCGAGAGCAGAAGCGAGGCGAGGACGACGCGGCGCATCATGCGTCAGCGGGATATCACGCGGCGAGGCGACGCGACCGCCCCGAGCGAAGGGCTCCGGCGCGCTGGATCGGGCGGCTCGCGCGTGTATTCTCGCGCCCGTCCGACGGCGCCGAGCGCCCGGGAGATGGCCATGCACAACAGCAAGTACGCCTGCGCGCACTCCGTCCTGGCCGATGCCGATGCCGCCGCCCGCGCCGCCGCAACACAGGTGAAGTCCAGGCTGTCCGAGGGCCGTCTGGACGGCGTCTTCGTCTTCCACACCGCGCAATACGAGGCCGCTGCCGTGCTCGCCGCCGTGCGGTCCGTCTTCGGCGCGGAGACCCCCATCGCAGGCTGCCAGGCTCCGGGCGTCGTCTTCGGCGACCGGGTGTTGCAGCAGGGGGTGGTCGTCGCCGCGAGCCGCTGCGGCCTCTCCGTCAACCCCTTCGTCTCGGTCGGCGCCGATGGCGAGCAGGTGGGCCGGGCGGCAGCCGAGGGCGCGATTTCAGCCCTGCGCGCGCAGGGCCACACCATCGAGGGGGGCAACGGCCTTCTGCTGCTCCTGCCCGACGTCACTGCGGTCGACAGCGCAGCGGCGGTGCGGGGCGCGGCGGCCTTCTCCGGCCGTTCGGTGCGCATCGCGGGTGGAGGCTCGCGTGACGAACGGAAGGCCGGCAACGCGTCGCTGCTCTGTCAGGGCGATGCGGTGCAGGGCGGTGTGCTCGCCGTGGCGCTCTCCTGCCCGAAGCCGATGGGGCTCGGGCTGCGTCACGGCGCGAAGCCTTGGGGCCCGCCGATGCAGGCGACGGAGCTGCGAGGACTCACCCTCGCGGGCATCGATTTCGTGGGCGCCTTCGAGCGCTGCCGCACGGTGGCCTCCGAGCTGGGCGCCGCGGAGCTCGATCATGCGGGCCTTCCCGCGTTCGCCCGGGCGCATCCGCTGGGACTGCCGCAAGGCGACGGTGGCTTCGTTCTGCGGAGCGCAGTGGCCGTGGAGGAGAGCGGCGCGTTGCGCCTCTGCTCGGGCATTCCCGAGAACGCCGTGGTGCAGCTGATGCAGACCGATCCCGATGCCGTGGTCGCAGCCGCGCGCGAGGCCGCCGAAGAGGCGCAGCGCGAGATGCAGCCGGCGCGCGCGGGTGCGGCGCTCGTCTTTGCCTGTGTCACACGCGAGGGCGTCATGGCACCCGTTGACGGCCCGAGCCCCGAGCTCGTGGCGCTGCGTGAGTCGATCGGACCGAACGTCCCGACCTTCGGCTTCGTGAGCGTTGGCGCCATCGGCGGTGCGGGCAACGGCGGACCGCAGCATCACGACGCGTCGTTCGGCCTCTGTCTTCTGCCGGCTTGAGCCGAGCGCTCTCCCGTCAAAAGTTGCATGCCGCAGGCACTCTGAGGCATCCTTCACACCGATGACGTTCCCCGCGCACCTCTGCGCCTGTTGTTGTCGCACTCCGGTGGTGGTCCCGCCGGTCGTGTGGCGCTGAAGCGTCGTCGACCCGCTGAAACCTGGGACACCCACCGAGACGTCAACGTCCGGGGGCTGTGCCTTGTGCCCGTCCTCCGGCCTTCACCCCCGCCGAGCAGGACACGATGCGTCGCAGCCGCCTCGAGAAAACATCGCAACCACGCGCATTCGCGGCGTGTTTGGCGGTGTTGGCGCTTTCCGGAGCGGTCGGCGCGGAGCGGCTGGACGCGACCCTCTGAGTCCATCGACGACGACGAAAGGGACGAACGCCATGCGCCTTGCAACAGCTCTCGCACTCACCGTCCTCGCTGCCTGCGCCCGATCGTCCGGGACCGCGAGACAGGCCGACGCCAGCGTGACCCTGCTGAACGCCTCCTACGACCCGACGCGCGAGTTCTACGAGGCCTACAACCGCTCATTCGCAGCGAAGTGGAAGGCCACGTCCGGGCAGACGCTGTCGGTGAGGCAATCGCACGGCGGCTCCGGGAAACAGGCGCGCGCGGTGCTGGACGGGCTCGAGGCCGACGTCGTGACGCTGGCGCTGGGCTTCGACGTCGACGCCCTCGCGACGCCGGGCGGCCTCGTCGATGCGGCCTGGAGCGCGCGGCTCCCCAACGCCTCCGCGCCCTACACCTCGACCATCGTCTTCGTCGTGCGCAAGGGCAATCCGAAGGCGATCGCCGACTGGAGCGACCTCGTGAAGGCGGGCGTGGGGGTGGTGACGCCGAACCCGAAGACGTCCGGCGGGGCGCGCTGGAGCTACCTCGCCGCGTGGGGTTCGGCGGGGGGCGACGATGCGGCCTCGGAGGCGTTCGTCCGCGCGCTGTACGCGAACGTCGTCTCGCTCGACTCCGGGGCGCGCGGCGCCACCACCACCTTCGTCCAGAACGGCATCGGCGACGTGCTGCTGACCTGGGAGAACGAGGCGGCGATGGTGCTGCGCGAGGCCGGCTCGGAGCGCTTCGAGATCGTCGTGCCGAAGCGAAGCATCCTCGCGGAGCCGCCGGTCGCGCTGGTCGATCGCAACGTCGACAAGCACGGAACGCGCGCCGCCGCGGAGGCCTACCTGAAGGGACTGTACGCGCCCGAAGGCCAGGAAATTGCCGCGCAGTTTCACTTCCGCCCGCGCGACCCGGCGGTGCTCGAGAAGCACAAGGCGTCATTCCCGACGGTGTCGCTCTTCAGCCTGTCCGAGCGCTTTGGAAGCTGGTTCGAGGCCCATGCGAGGCACTTCGCCGACGGCGGCACCTTCGACCGAATCATCGGGGAGCGCCGCTGATGGCCGTCTCCGTTCGTCCGTTGCGGTTGCCGGGGCTCGGCCTGTCGCTGGGGATCACGTGGACTCTCCTCGGTGCGCTGGTGCTGCTGCCGATGGCCTACCTCGCGGTTCGGGCCTCTGGCGTCTCGCCGTCGCGCCTCGTCGTCGAGTTGGGTTCGGCGCGGACGCTGGCGGCGATGTGGCTGAGCGTGCGGTGCGCCGCCGTCGCGGCGGTGCTGGCGGTGGCGGCCGGTGCGCCCGTTGCCTGGGTCCTCGCGCGCTACGAGTTTGCGGGGCGGCGCCTGCTCGACGCCGTGGTGGAGTTGCCGTTCGCCTTGCCGACCTCGGTCGCCGGCATCGCGCTCACCTTCCTGTACTCCGAGAACGGCTGGTTCGGGAGCCTGCTGGCGCGCGTGGGTGTGCGTGTGGCCTTCACGCCGGTGGGCATCGTGCTGGCGCTCTTCTTCGTCGGCCTGCCGTTCGTGGTCCGCGCGGTCCAGCCGGTGGTCGCCGAGCTCGATCCGCAGGTGGAGGAGGCAGCGAGGCTGCTCGGCGCATCGCGTTGGCAGACCTTCCGCCGCGTCCTCGCGCCGCCCCTCGTTCCCGCCGGGCTCTCCGGCTTCGCGCTCGCCTTTGCGCGGGGGCTGGGCGAGTACGGCTCGGTCCTGTTCATCTCCGGCAACCTGCCGCTCAAGACCGAGATCGCGCCGCTGCTCGTCGTGACGAAGCTGGAGCAGTTCGACGAGACGGGCGCGGCGGCGCTGGCGACGGTGCTGCTCGCGACGTCGCTCGCGCTGCTCGTCGCCGTTCACCTGTTCGAGCGCTGGGCGGGGCGGCGCTACGCCGGCCGCGAGGAGGCGCGATGAACGCCGGTTCATTCCGACGCGCGCCGCGAGGCGCCACCTGGCTCGTGGTCGCTCTGGCGGCGTTCGTCCTCTTCGTCGGTCTGGTCGTGCCCGTGTCGGCGGTCTTCATCCTGGGGCTGTCGAAGGGCGCCGGGGCCTTCGTCGATGCGATCTCCACCGAGGCCACGCTGTCGGCGGTGCGGCTGACCGTCGTCGCGGTTGCCATCTCGGTGCCGCTCAACACGCTGCTGGGCGTCTCTGCCGCCTGGGCGCTGACGCGCTTCGAGTTTCGCGGGAAGGCCCTCCTCTCGGCGCTGATCGATCTGCCGCTGTCCGTGTCGCCGGTGGTGGCCGGCCTGATGCTGGTGCTGCTGTTCGGCGCGCGTGGGCTGTTCGGGCCGTGGCTCGCTGCGCACGACCTCAAGGTGGTCTACGCCACCCCGGGCATCGTCCTCGCGACGCTCTTCGTGACCTTCCCCTACGTGGCGCGCGAGCTGGTGCCGGTGATGGAGGCGGTGGGGCGCGATGAGGAGCTCGCGGCGCTGGCGCTGGGCGCGCGGGGGCTGCAGATCCTCCGGCGGGTCACGCTGCCCAACGTCCGCTGGGGGCTGTTCCACGGCATCGTCGTCTGCACGGCGCGCGCGGTGGGCGAGTTCGGGGCCGTCTCTGTGGTGTCTGGCCACATCCGCGGCGAGACGACGACCCTGCCACTGCATGTGGAGATCCTTCAGAACGAGTACGACCAGGCGGGAGCCTTCGCGGTCGCGTCGCTGGTGAGCCTCGTCGGTCTCGCCTCCCTCCTCGCCAAGAAGTTTCTCGAAGGGCGCGTCGCTGCCCCCGAGGCCCGCCGATGAGCATCCGTGTCGACAACGTCTCCAAGCGATGGGGAAAGACCTTCGGCCTCAAAGAGGTCGGTCTGGAGGTGCGCGAGGGCGAGCTGATGGCGCTGCTCGGCCCCTCCGGCTCCGGGAAGACGACGCTGCTGCGCATCATCGGCGGGCTCGAAGCGGCCGACGCGGGCGGGGTCACGCTCGACCTCGGCGCGAGCATGGAAGACGAGGAGCCGCGCGTCGGCTTCGTCTTTCAGCACTACGCCCTGTTCCGTCACATGACCGTCTTCGAGAACGTCGCGTTCGGCCTGCGCGTGATGCCACCCCGAACGCGCCCGGACGAGAAGAGCATCGCCGCCCGTGTGGATGAACTCCTCGAACTCGTGCAGTTGGGGGAGTTCGCGCATCGCATGCCGGCGCAGCTGTCGGGCGGTCAGCGGCAGCGCGTCGCGCTCGCCCGAGCCCTGGCCGTGAAGCCGCGCGTGCTGCTGCTGGACGAGCCGTTCGGCGCCCTCGACGCGCAGGTGCGGCAGGAGCTGCGGCGCTGGCTGCGCCGGCTGCACGACGAACTGCACTGCACCAGCGTCTTCGTCACGCACGATCAGGAGGAGGCCCTCGAGGTGGCCGACAGGGTCGCCGTGCTCCACAAGGGACGCCTCGTTCAGGTCGGCACGCCCGAGGAGGTCGTCGACGCCCCCGCGAACGCCTTCGTGAACGAATTCCTCGGCGATTCCAACGTGCTGCAGGGTGTGGTCGACGCTCGCGGCGCGGCGTTCGGTCCGCTCGTGCTCGAGGCGGGCGGCCTACCGGAGGGAACACCCGTGAAGGCCATCGTCCGCACCCATGACGTGAAACTGACGGTTCGTCCTTATGGCACCGCTACCGTGCGTCGCATCCGGCCGCTGGGCGACCGGGTGAGGGTCGAGGTCGACGTCGATGGAGGGGGCGCACTCGTTGCCGAATGGCCCCGCCACAGCAGCCATCTCAAGGGGCTGAGCCCTGGCGGCCGGGCCGACGTCGAGGTGGCCCTCGCGCGCCTCTACGCGGACGACGCGAGCCCCGGCCTCATCGTGAAGTCGCTGCCGGCTCTGCTGGAAGGATGGGTCGTATGAAACTCTCCGCAGACGAACTCGATGCGCTCGCCGCGCAGCACGAAGGCGCTCCCCCCGAGGTGACGCTGGCCACCGCCGCGAGGCTGTTTTCGGGGCGTTTTGCCTTCTCGACCGGGTTCGGCGTCGAAGGCTGCGTGCTCATCGACCTCATTTCGCGGCACGGCCTCGGCGTCGACCTCTTCACCCTCGACACGGGCCTGCTCTTTCCCGAGACGCGTGAGCTGTGGCGCACGCTCGAGGAGCGCTACGGTGTCTCCATCCGCGCGGTGAAGCCGGGCTCGAGCGTCGAAGAGCAGGCGATCGTCGAGGGGCCTGAGTTGTGGACGCGCGATCCGGATCGCTGCTGCGAGCTCCGCAAGATGGTGCCGCTGCGCGCCGAGCTGCCGCGCTTCGACGCGTGGGCCAGCGCCATCCGCCGCGACCAGACCCGCGACCGCGCCGGCGCCCGAACCTTCGAGGCCGATCGCCGCTTCGGCCTCGTCAAGGTGAACCCGCTCGTGACCTGGTCCGACAAGGACGTGTGGCGTTACGTGCACCGGTTCGACGTGCCTTACAACCGCCTCCACGATCAGGGCTACCCGAGCATCGGCTGCGCCCCCTGCACCTCCCCCGTCGCGCCCGGTGAAGACCCGCGCTCGGGCCGCTGGAAGGGCACCGCCAAGACCGAATGCGGTCTGCACGCCAAGGGAAAGGAGAGCTGATGTCGCGCGGATTCATCCTCTGGTTCACGGGCCTCTCTGGCGCAGGAAAGAGCACCCTCGCCGAGGCCACGACGCGCGCCTTGCATGGCCGCCGCCGGCTCGAGCTGCTCGACGGAGACGAGGTCCGCACGCATCTCTCCGCGGGCCTCGGCTTCACGCGCGACGATCGCGACATCAACGTGCGTCGCATCGGCTGGGTCGCGCGGCTCCTCGCCCGCCACGGGGTCGGTGTCGTCACCGCGGCCATCTCCCCGTATCGGGAGACGCGTGACGAGGTTCGCCGCGAGGCCGAAGCGGAGGGCATCGCCTTCATCGAGGTCTACGCCGACGCGCCGCTGGAGGTCGTCTCCTCGCGTGACGTGAAGGGTCTCTACGCACGGGCATTGCGCGGCGAAATCCCCCATTTCACGGGCGTGAGCGACCCCTACGAGCCGCCGCTCCACCCCGACGTGATCGCCCACACCGGCCGAGAGGGCATCGACGAGAGCCTCTCCCGCATCATCGCCACGCTGGAATCGCGCGGTCTCCTCGGAGCGCCTCGATGACGAACGATCTCCTCCAGTCCCGCCTGACGCACCTGCGCCAGCTCGAGGCCGAGAGCATTCACATCCTTCGGGAGGCGGTGGCCGAGTTCGAGAACCCGGCGATGCTCTACAGCATCGGCAAGGATTCCGGCGTGATGGCCCACCTCGCGCTGAAGGCCTTCGCGCCGGGTCCGCTGCCGTTTCCGCTCGTCCACGTCGACACGACCTGGAAGTTCCGCGAGATGATCGCGTTCCGGGACGAGTACGCCCGCCGCCACGGCCTGCGCCTCATCGTCCACACGAACCCGGAAGGGGCGGGGGGCCGCATCACCCCCTTCACCCACGGCAGCAGCAAGTACACGCAGCTCATGAAGACCGAGGCGCTCAAGCAGTGTCTCTCGGCGCACGGCTTCGACGCGGTCTTCGGCGGCGCCAGACGTGACGAGGAGCGATCGCGCGCGAAGGAGCGCATCTATTCGTTCCGCGACCGCTTCCACCAGTGGGACCCGAAGAACCAGCGGCCCGAGCTGTGGAGCCTCTACAACGGCCGCATCCAGCGCGGCGAGAGCGTGCGCGTCTTCCCGCTGTCGAACTGGACCGAGCTGGATGTGTGGCTCTACATCCGCCTCGAGCGTCTGCCGGTGGTGCCGCTCTACTTCGCCGCCGAGCGTCCCGTCGTCATCCGCAACGGGCAGCTGCTCATGGTCGACGACGAGCGTTTCCCGCTGCGGCCCGGGGAACAGCCTGAAATGAAGCGAATACGTTTCCGCACGCTGGGCTGCTACCCGCTCACCGCCGGCATCGAATCCGACGCCGCGACGCTCGACGACGTGCTGCGCGAAATGCTCGCCTCGCGCCTCTCCGAACGGCAGGGCCGGCTCATCGACAGCGACGAGGCCAACTCGATGGAAGCGAAGAAGAAGGAGGGGTACTTCTAGATGAGCGCCGCCACGCAGACCGCCCCGCAGACTGCGATCGCAGACGTCGACCGCTGGCTCGCCGACCACGAGTCGAAGGAGCTGCTCCGCGTCGTCACCGTCGGCTCCGTCGACGACGGCAAGAGCACGCTCATCGGCCGGCTCCTGTTCGACACCGGCAACGTGCCCGACGACCAGCTGGAGGCCATTTCCCGGGCTTCGCGGCCGGGCGAGCCTCCGGACCTGTCGCTGCTCACGGATGGCCTTGCCGCCGAGCGCGAGCAGGGCATCACCATCGACGTCGCCTACCGCTACCTCACGACGCGCCGCCGGAAGGTGATCGTCGCCGACACGCCGGGCCACTTCCAATACACGCGCAACATGGTCACGGGCGCCTCGACGGCGAACGTCGCCGTCATCCTCATCGACGCGCGCCACGGCCTGCTCGAGCAATCGCGGCGGCATGCGTTCATCGCCTCGCTGCTGGGCATTCCGCACCTCGTCGTCTGCGTGAACAAAATGGATCTGGTCGCGTGGGATCGCGCTGTGTTCGAGGGGATTGCGAGCGACTTCCGTACCTTCGCCGCGCCTCTCGCCTTCCGTGAGGTGACGCTCGTGCCGGTCTCGGCACTCACTGGTGCGAATGTCGCGCGGCGCGCCGACGAGGCCGCCTGGTACGACGGACCGACGGTGCTCGAAACGCTCGAGTCGGTGCCCGTGCTCGCCGACCGGAACCTCGACAGCTTTCGCTTCCCCGTGCAGCTGGTGATCCGGCCGAACCTCGATTACCGCGGCTTCGCAGGTCAGATTGCCTCGGGAGCGGTGCGCGTCGGCGACGAGGTCGTGGTGCTGCCGTCGATGGTGAAGACCACCGTGAAGGCGATCGACACCTACGAGGGACCGCTCAGCGCTGCCACGACGCCCCAGTCGGTGACGCTTCGGCTCTCGGACGAGGTCGATCTCTCGCGCGGCGAGATGCTCGTTCACCCGGACGCGCTGCCCCACGTGGGCACACACCTCGAGGCGCACCTCGTCTGGATGCACCCGCGACCGCTCGAACCGTCGCGCAGCTACCTCGTGAAGCAGACGACCCGAACCGTGCGCGCGCAGATCGAAGAGGTGCTCGCCCGGCAGGATCTGCAGACGCTCACCGAGGTGCCTGCCGAGGGCCTCGCGCTCAACGAGATCGGGCGTGTCCGCCTCGCGTGCCACAGGCCGCTCTTCTTCGATGCCTACGCCGAGAACCGCGCCACCGGCGCCTTCATCGTCATCGATCCGATCACGAACGACACCGTCGCCGCGGGCATGCTCATCGGCCCGGTGCAGCGGGCGGTGCTGGCCTCCGAGGCGCTCGACGAAGCGTCGCGAGCGAAGCGGCTGGGTCAGGTCGGCGGCGTGGTGTGGAGTTCCAACGCGGCAGGTTCGGTCGAAGCGGCCCGCCAGCTCGAGGCGCTCCTTGCAGCACGGGGCGTCGCGGCCATCGCCGTCGTCGGTGCGGAGCAGCCGGGCGAGGTGGCGTACTGGCTGCGACGCGCGGGACACCTCGCCATCGTCGTCACGGCTGCCCCTCCTCCGGACTCCATCGAGGGGTGCGTACTTTCGGCGGTCAGCGGAGACGAGCTCGTACGCCTCGCCGACAAGCTCGCGAAGGCGCTGCTCGTTGGTTCGTGATGCATGGGTGAGACGGGGCGGTGTTTGGCTGGGCGACAGGGGGGACGCACCGGCCCCGAGCGATCAGACGGCCGGGGGGGGGCCTGCTCGAAAGGCCTCAAAATAAAACCTGCAATATAGTGCATTAAATGAGGCCGGCTACCGGTTGTGCACTATAGTGCAGGAGTTTTCGTCGACGCTTTTTGAGGTGACCCCGGGGCCCCGGCCGAAGCTGCCAGGTTCCGAGGGTGGCCGAGGAGGCTCGACCGGGCTCCCCGTCGCCCAGCCGGACACCGCCTCGGACGGAGTTCAGCGCCAGAAGATGAGCGCGCTCGACAGATCGATGCGGGCTGCGAACTCCGACCCGCCCTGCAGCTTCTCCGGCCGATAGTCGGCGCCTTGGAACGTTCCTCGGTAGGTGATGACGTTCTCGCCGCCGAGGATCACGTCCGAGACGTCGACGACCCAAGGAGCCACGTCCCAGCCCGGACACCAGCCGCCGCGTCCGAGCGGCCACGTCCCGAACTGGTTCGGCACCACGCCCTGCGCCACTGCGTCGCGACAACCGTTGAAGCTTCCGGCCATCGGGAAGTCGCGCACGAACTCCTGGCCGTTGAGGGTGAACCGGTGCTCGTGGTTGCAGAACTCCGCGCAGTTGGCGCGGTCGTCGCCGAAGCCATGGCCCGTCGGGCTCGCCACCAGCTCCACGCGCCGCGTGCCAGGGGGCAGCGTGAAGCGGATCTCCGGATGCAGCGCGTTGTAGTTCGCGTCGAAGGCGCCGCCCGAGAAGAGCGGCAGCACCCCGACCGGTCGGCGCCCCTTGTGGCGCGTCGAGAAGCGCAGCGAGAGGTCGCCGACGAAGCTCTGTCCGCTCGACAGCTTGAAGCGCCGCGTGCCCCCGCCCTCGAGCAGCGCCATGAGGGCGCTCACGTCGGTGACCCACCGCCCCTCGCGCTTGTAGGTGGTGATCCAGCGTCCGAGCCGCGCGTCGCACGTGTCGGGGGCTGCGGCGTCGCAGACGAACAGGTCGACGATGAGATCCCAGTCGCCGCAGTTCCGGTCGCGGTGGTCCTCGCAGCCCTCGGTGAAGTCCAGCTCCAGCGTGTCGAACGCCGCCATCTGCTCGGCGCTCGGGAGTGTCACGTCGAAGAAGCGGTCGCTCCACGCGCCGATCCTCTCGCCCTGCAGGACCGGCACCACCGTCGCCTCCCGGAGGGTGAGCAGCCAGTCGCGCCGTGCCTCGAAGTTGAACCCCACGGCCTCGTTGGCCAGATACTCGAGTCGTGGCTTCTGATCACCCGTGACGTTCGAGAGGAGCCCCGCCTCACGCAACCGCTGCGCCCGGTCGATGGCGAAGGCGATGGGCCGCTCGCGCGCGATGTAAGGCCCCAGCCAGCCCTCCAGCGTGGTGGCCTGTTGCGCGACGAAGTGGATGCGCTGCTCCCAGCGGACTTTCACCGCGGGCGATGCCTCGAGCACCCGGTCGAGGCGCGACTTCACGCTCTTCCAATCCTCCGAGGCGGAGGCATCGGCAGACAGGAAGAACAGGTGCACGTTCTCGGGCATGCGCGAAAACAGGTCCAGGACGGGCGATTCCCAAAGCTGGCGCGCGTAGTCGCTCGCGCCGTGGCGCACGACGAACAGGTGGCTGTCGAGGCCCGTCCAACCGGCACGCAGGTCGTAGGTCGTCCCGTCGGCGAGCGGCAGCACGAACGGAGCAGCGATGTCCCGGATGCCCTCTCCATAGGGGCCATCGCTCCACGCCACCGCAGGCGGCTCGCCCTCGGGGTCGACGAACTCCGCGGGTCGCCCGGTGCCGGCGTCGGCCTGTCCGGCATCGATCGCCGGAGGCGTTGATGGGGAGGGGCTGCAGGCGATGCTGCAGACAATGCTGCAGGTCAGCGCCGCGATGGCGAAGCGGTTCATGTGAGGTCGCATGGACCCGACGCTAACGAACATGCGCCGCTCACGCGAGGGATGCGCCGCCTCATTCCTCCAGCCGATGCAGGGCGGCGAGCAGCGCCGTTCGCCCCTGAACGCCAGCCTTCCGGAACAGCTGCGTCACGTGCTGCTCGACGGTCACCTCGGCGCAGCCCAGGAGCGTCCCCGCCTCCTTGTTGCTGCGACCGTGGCACAGCTGCGCCAGCACGTCGCTTTGTCGCCGGGTCAGCTGCCAGCGCCTCGCCGCCGCCGCGAGCTTCACCTCGAGCCGGTCGTGTCCGGCGTCCCTTGATGCCAGCGCGGAAGAGGGTAACGCAGGAGACTCCTGCCCTGCGGCATGCGCGAGCCACGCACCGAGGCCGGTCGCATGAGAAGGAGCGGTCTTCCACGAAACGCGGACTGTCGCTCCCTGTGAAACGCCGTCCACGTCGCACCGCGGCTCCTCGGCGCCCGCCAGCGTCATCAGCGAGACGACCACCGGCGCCGCGAACGACACCCGCTCCGGCGCCACGGGCTCCTGCCAGCGAACGCTGATTCGCCAGGCCCTCGATCCCTCCGGCACCACCCTCCAGTCCGACTCCGGCATCGTCGACGGCAGCAGGAGCCCGAACGCCGTGGCCACGAACTCGCCCGGCTCCGAGAGGCGCGCCAGCTGGGCCAGTTCCGGCAGCAGCGCCGGCGCTCGCGACGCCATCAAGGCCCGCAGCTTCTGTTCGCGCGTGCCCGCCTGGATGGTTGTCCAGACGGAGCCCAGAAGCGCCGCCGGCACCGCCGCCTTGAACCCGTCCGCAGGCGCCGCACCCGGTCCGCTCGGCGCGAGGCATGCCGACACGTCGACTTCAGCCTCTTCGGCCAAATCGAGCAGAAATCGAAGCCATCGGGACGAAATCGCGGTCAATCGGGTTACCGGCCACCGGCTCCGGCCGGAGTTGAGCGAATCACGCTACGCCTGACTTGAATCCGATTAAATGCAGGGTTCACCCTGCGTGTGCGGTGGGCGTCGACAGCTCGATGGGTTTCTCCCCGCTGCCCCGTCCCGCGACCGACCAAGCGCGGGCCGGCCCCCATGCTCGATGCCGGATGCCCTGTGAACGGGGTCCGGCGCAAGGTACGGTGTCGCCCATGCGCCGCCTCCTCCCGCTCTTCCTTCTCCTCCCCCTGATCGTCCTGGTTCCGCTCACCGCCGTGGCCGACACCCGCAAGGTCGAGCGCGCCGTCGTCCACATCACGACCTTCAGCCAGCGCGCCAACTGGGACGCCCCCTGGGAGATGAAGGCGGTCTCGGCCAGCACCGGCACCGGCTTCTCCATCGGCGGCGGCCGCATCATGACCAACGCCCACGTCGTCGCCGACGCCCGTGTGGTGCAGCTGCGCCGCTACCAGGACGCCACGCCCTACGCCGCCCGTGTGGAGTTCGTTGCCCACGAGTGCGACCTGGCCGTGCTCAAGGTCGACGATCCGCTGTTCTACAAGGAGCTTCCGGTGCTGCCGTTCGCCAAGGGCGTCCCGGCGCCGCGCACCACGGTCCGCACCTACGGATACCCGACGGGCGGCCGCGAACTGTCGAGCACCGAAGGCGTCGTGAGCCGCTACGAATACCACACCTACGCGCACAACCAGTTCGACAGCTTCCCCACCGTGCAGACCGACGCGGCCATCAACCCCGGCAACTCCGGCGGCCCCGTGGTGCTGGGCGGTGAGGTGGTCGGCGTCGCCTTCCAGGGGCGCAGCGACCTCCAGGGCATGGGCTACTTCATCCCGGTCCCGATGATCGAGCACTTCCTCAAGGACGTCGCCGACGGCCGCTACGACGGCTTCCCCGACCTCGGCATCCTCTACACCGACCTTCAGTCGCCCGCCTACCGTCGCTTCCTCGGACTGCCCGCCGGCTCGAGCGGCGTCGTCGTCGACCAGGTGAACCCCCGAAGCGCCGCCGACGGCCTGCTGAGGAAGGGCGATGTGCTCATCGAGGTCGACGGGCTGAAAATCGACAACGACGGCAAGATTCCGGTGGGCGACGCGATGCTCGCCTTCGGCTACGCCTTCGACAGGAGGCAGATCGGCGAGAAGGTCCCCATGAAGATCTGGCGCAACGGCGCCGCCATCAAGCTGGACGTGCCCGCGCGCCGCTACGAGCCGTTCGACCGCAGCCGCCGCAAGTACGACACCCTGCCGCGCTACTTCGTCTACGCGGGCCTCGTCTTTCAGCCGCTCGACATCGAGCTGCTCTCGACGTGGCGCAACTTCTACGCCGAGGCGCCTCGCCGCCTCGTCTGGAACCAGCTGTTCAAGCGGACCGAGCAGCCGGAGACCGCCCACGACGAGGTGGTGGTGCTGACGCGACGCCTCCCAGACCCCGTCAACTCGCAGCTCGCCTTCGTGCGAAACGTCGTCGTCGACGAGGTCAACGGAAAGAAGATCCGCTCGCTCGCCGACGTCGTCGCCGCCTTCGAGGCCGAGAGCGGACCGCGCCACGTCATCACCTTCCAGGGCTTCGGCGAACGCGAAGTGCTGGGCCGCGAAGAGGCCGCTCGCGCCCATGCCCAGATCCTGCGCACCTACAACGTGCCCGCCGACCGCCGCCTCTAGGAGCCCTCATGAACCCCGCCACCGTTCTCGTCGCCGCCGGGCTCCTCGTCGTCGGCCTTCAGGCCGTCGCCGCCCCCTCTTCGGCTGCGATGCCGTCTGCGATGCCGTCTGCGATGCCGTCTGCTGCGCAGGAAAACGCGCCGCGCGCCGCAGCGCCCCTCTCCGAGGCCGACGCCGTGCGGCTCGCCCTCGTCACCCTCGACGTCACCTTCCAGGACTGGGCCTTCGACGAGCCGTGGCGCAAGCGCCAGCCCGGCACCCGCTCGGGCAACGGCTTCGTGCTGGGTGACGGACGCGTCCTGACCACCGCTGCGGTGGTGGCGGGCGCCACCCTGGTCGAGCTGCACCGCGGCGCCGAACCCACGCCCTACCGCGCCCGCGTGGTGCTGGCCGATCCGCTCGCGAACCTCGCCCTGGTCGAGCCCGAAGATCCCGCGTTCTTCCAAGGCCTCGCGACGATGCCGCTCGCTGATGCACCGCCCCCCGTCAGCGACCCCGTGAAGGTCGGCGTCCACCGCATCCGCAACGGTCGCCGCGTCGAGTCGCTCGCGGCAAGCATCATCGAGCTCGAAGCGAACGAGACCGGCGCAGGAAGCGCGCAGCTCCTCACCCTGGGCCTCGTGCTGCAGATGGACGGCGGCGGCCTCGGCGAGCTGATCACGCGCGACGGCAAGCTGCTCGGCCTCTCCTACGCGCGCTTCGGCGAGAAGCTGATGGCCTTGCCCTCGACCGTCCTCGCGACCTGGCTGGCCGATGCGAAGCAGGCCGAGAAGACCGGCACGGCGCGGCGCGGCTTCGCGGCAGCGGGCTGGCGCTGGCAGCCGCTGACGAACCCCGCACTGCGCGCGCACCTGGGGGTTCCCGCCGGCCGCGAGGGCATCCTCATCAACAAGGTCTGGCCCTACGCGACGGGCGCCGGCGTGCTGCAGGACGGCGACGTGCTCCTGAGCCTCGCGGGCCGCGCCATCGACGCCCGAGGCAACTTCGAGCACCGCCTCTACGGCCCCGCGCGCTTCGGTCTTCTCCTGACCGAGGGCCGCGTCGCCGGCGCTCCGGTCGAGGCGGAGATCGTCCGCGCCCAGGAGACGCGCCGCGTGACGCTGACGCTCGCCCCCGACGCCCCCAACCGCCGCGTCGTGCCCACGCTGCCCGGCGAGAAGCAGCCCCGCTACCTCGTCCGTTCGGGCCTCGTCTTTCAGGAGCTGTCGGCACCGTACCTCCGGGCGTTCGGCGAAACGGGCCCCCTGCGCCTCGCCATCCAGAACGAGTTCTACGGCGCCATGGCCGCCGGACCCGAGCGCCAGCGCTTCGTCGTGCTGACCCAGGTGCTGCCCGACGCAGCCACCGTCGGCTACGAAAGCGTGCGCAACCGCCTCGTCTCGAGCGTGAACGGCCGCAAGGTCCAGAGCCTCGAGGAGGTCGACGCCGCCCTCGCCGCTCCCGCCGGCGGCCACCAGCTGCTCGACTTCCTCGACAACGCCGACCGCGTCGTGCTGGACGCCCGCGAGGCCGCCGAGGCCCATGAGCGGATCCTGCGCGCCTACCAGATCGTCCCGGCCCAGAACCTCGCCTCCACTTGGTAGGCCGACGGCCAGGCGGGATATCGTTGCGAATTTATTGCAATAGCATCGACGCGCGCCTCCTCCGGCGGGGGTGCTGGACAGGGAGTGGCGCAACCGGTCTCGATTGCGATACCCTTGACCCCGTCTCGGCGCGTCGAGGCCGATGAATGGAGCGTTCCATGACGATTTCTCGCGGTTCGGGCTGGAAGAGGTATGCGCTCTTGGGTGCGACCGTTTCGGCTGCTGGCGGCATCTGGCACTGCAGTTCGCGCGATGCATCGCGTCCGTCCGCCGAGGAGCCTTCGGTCATCGATCGCATCCTGGGCGTTCAGAAGCGTGTCGACTCTCAGGAGTGGCTCGCCCCGCTGCGCGACATCGAGACCCTTGCCGGCACCCTCAAGCGCACGACCTTGACCGACCTGCGCCGCGCCCTCGGGAACCGCGACGCCGACTCCTTCGCGCGCAGCTTCGCACCGGGCGCCGCATGGCCGGATCTCGGCGGCGCCGCGCGGAGCGTGAAGCGCGAGCTTGGCGGTCTTCGCGAGTTGGCGTGGACCCCGTCGGGGCTCGGCGGGACCGAGGACCTCTCCGCCTACCTGCAAGGCTGGAGCAGCGTCGCCTCCGTCGAACTCGAACTCGTCGCCCTCAAGCCCACGGGCGAAGCGGCGGAGGGCACCATCGCCTTCGATCTGCGCGGCGTCGATGCCGCCGGCGTCCGGCGTCAGGACCGCGGCCGGCTCTCGGCGCGCTTCGCTCGCAAGGACGGCCGCTGGCTCATCGCCGGCCTCTCGGCCAGCGGCCCCGTGGAGACCGTCGTCGCCGCGCCGGGACGCAAGCCCGCCTTCGAGGACGCCACAGCGTCGAGCGGCCTGAACGTTCCGCAGGTGGACCGCCGTGAGGCGCTGCGCCGGGGCGGCTATGCGCTCGCCGTGGCCGACATGGACCGCGACGGCCGCTCCGACGTGCTGGTCGGCAACTGGGGGCCGGTGCAGCTGTTCCGCAACATCGGCGACCGCTTCGAGGACGTCACGTCGAAGAGCGGGCTGCAGGGCGAGACGCTGGTGAAGTCGGCGGCCTTCGCGGACCTCGACGGCGACAAGCTCTCGGACATCGTCCTGGTCCGCTTCGTCGACAGCGCAGAGGCGCCGACCGAGGGCGCCGATCCTCTGGAGGGCCGACCCGGCGCTGGCGACATCGCCATTTATCGCAACCTGGGCGACGGCCGCTTCGAGCGCAAGGGCGACGTCCTGATGCGCAACCACGTCTACGACCGGGCCATGCCGCTCGCCATCGCCGACTTCGACGGCAACGGCACCCTCGACCTGTACGTCGGCTTCCCGGGCGCGCGCGACTTCACCAACGACCTGTCGAACTCCGGCGGCTCCAAGGACAAGCTGCACCAGGGCCTCTGGCTGAACGATGGGAAGTGGGGCTTCATCGAGAAGCCCGCGGCCATCACCGGCACGGCCCCGGACGCCATCTTCCCGCACGCCGTGCTGGCCACCGACTTCACCGGCGACGCGCGGCCCGAACTGCTGGTCGTCGATGACAGCGGCCACCCGAGCCCGCTCTACCGCAACGACGGCAAGGGAAACCTCGCGCAGATCCCGAAGGACCAGAGCCTCGACGTGGCCGCCTGGGCCATGGGCGCGAGCGCCGCCGACTTCGACGGCGACGGCGCAAACGACCTCGTCATGACCTCGATCATGCTGGGCGGCGGCCTGCGCCTCGAGCAGTGGCTGGCGTCGCAGGCCTCGGTCCCCGAGGTCGCCAAGCTGAAGAACAACCTCGCAACGCGGGGCATGTTCCTGCTGCGCAACGACGGCCGCGGCAAGTTCGAGGACGTGACCGCGCAGTCGGGCCTCGCGTGGGCGGGTGCCGCTCCGGCCGGCGCCGAGTGGTTCGACTACGACAACGACGGCCGGCTCGACCTCTACGTGGCCAACGGCCTCTGGACGGGCGGCGAAGAGGACGCCGAGCCGTTCTTCAACCTCATCGTCCACGACCGCGCCTACCGCGAGAAGCACCTGACCGACCTCGCCATGAGCCTCCCGGGCGTCACCGGCCCCGCCGCAAACCCGGTGCTCCAGATCCTGCGCGAGTTCCGCGGCACGCTGGCCGACCCGAAGGCGCCGCCCACGAGCGACAAGCCGACGCTGTCGCTCGCCGGCCACCAGCGCAACCGCCTCTTCCGGAACAACGGCGACGGCACCTTCACCGACGTCGCGTGGCTCGAGAACGCCGATCGCATCGAGGACGGCTACGTGATGGCGCCCGCAGATCTGGATGGCGACGGCGACCAGGATCTGGTGCTGCGCAACTGCGATCCCGCCCCCGGCATCTCGTTCCCGGTCGTGGTCGAGCTGCGCAACACGGGCATCGGCGGACGCTCGCTCGCGGTCTCGCTGGAGGGCGCGGGCAAGAACCCCGACGGCATCGGCGCACGGGTGACTGCACGCATCGGTGGCAAGAGCCTGACGCGGGAGATTCGCTCGGTGAACGGCGCCTCGCAGACCGAGGCGGTGGCCTTCTTCGGCCTCGGAACCAACGAGCGCGTCGATGGCCTGTCGGTGCTGTGGCCGAGCGGCCGTGTCGAGCAGTTCCCGGGCGCGGTCGCCGGTCGCACGGTGCTGCGCGAAGGCGCCGGCAAGGCCGCTGCCCAGTAGTGTCCGTCCGTACGTCCGCTTGAACGACGACGCCCGAGCGCCTCTCACGGCGGCTCGGGCGCTTCGTTTTTCAGTCTTCCCGCGGGAGCTTCCGATGCGCGTCGTGCTCTGCACCTGTCCGCCCGCCGAGGCCGGGCGCATCGCCCATGCGCTGGTGGAGGCCGGTGCCGCGTGCGTCAACATCGTCCCGGGGCTGACCAGCGTCTACCGATGGCAGGGGACGGTGCACGAGGACGCTGAGGCGCTTCTCATCATCAAGGCCGCTGCGGAGCGGGTCGATGCGCTGCGAGAGCAGCTGCGCACGGTCCACCCCTACGCGCTTCCCGAGTGGGTGGTGCTGACGCCCGACGAGGCGCTCACCAGCAGCGCGTACCGCGCCTGGGTGCGAGGCGGTTGACGGAGAAAACGGAGCGGCGCCGAAGGGTGGGCTCCGGCGCCGCGTTCGCTCGCCCGTGGTCGTTTCGCGAACCTAGTTTCCGCCAGCGCCCTGGCGCATGCGCTGGAGGTTCTGGTCGCGCTCGTCGGCGTCCTGCATGAGCGCCTGGGCGAGCTCGCGCTGGGCGCGGATGACCTTCGCCTCCTCCTCGAGCACGCGTGCGTAGGCCGGCGATCGGGTGTCGTGCGGGGTCATGCCCAGGTCGCGGCCCTTCGCCATGGTGTTCGACAGGTTGCGCGACTTCTCGGCGATCTCACGGTCCGCCTTCGACACCTTTCGCAGCAGATCCTGCTCGGCCTCGGCGGTCTTGTCCTTCTTGCCGACCCACTGCGCGTGGGCGTCGTAGGCGTCGGCGGCGGCGACCATCAGCTGCTCGAGCTTGATGGGCAGCGCGGACCGGCGCTGCAGCATCCGGCCGCAGTCCATCGCAGGCATTTCCATGCCGCCCGTGCGCTGCTGCCCGGGCGCCGTGGTCCCCGGGGGCGGCGAGGCGGGCGTCTGCGCGAGGGCGAGAGCGGGCACGAGCGCGAGCAGGGCGAACGACGTGCGAAACATGAGGCACCTCCGAACGGCCCGAAATGGACCGTGGCGAGGCCGCGATCTGGAGATGCCGGTGCGCCGTCGCAAGGGCGAAGTCGAGGTGCTCAGCCGGGGCGCGTCAGCTCGGATGCGCGCGCCTCGTCGTGCTCGTCGTGCTTGTCGTGCTTGTCGTGCTCTGCCCGCGCACCAGCCCGTTCGTAGGCGAGGGCGAGCTCGCGTCGCAGCGGTTCGTAGACGCTCTTGCGGGTGAGGAACGCGTGGTGCGTGACGCCCGGCACCTCGACATTGACGATGTTGCCGTTGCCTGCGTCTTCGACCATGCCGACCGGGAACGGCACCACCGCGTCGTCTTTTGAATAGATGGAGGCGAGGCGGACGTGGCGTGGAAAGTCGCCCTCCTTCAAGCGCCGGATGAACGGACTCATCGGCATGAGCTGCCAGATGGAGGGGGCGAAGAGGCCCGTCATGGCGGCCCCCGCGTAGGCCGTCGGCGTGCCGTGGTGGGGCGTGCCCAGCGTGACGAGCGCCGCGCAGCGCTCGTGCCCGCCCAGCCGCTTCACGTAGTAGCGGCCGATGAGACCGCCCTTCGAGTGGCCGACGATGGCGAGAGGTCCCAGGTCGTACTTGCGGTAGAGGCGCTCGACCTTCTCGCGCACGAGCAGCGCCGACTCTTCGATGGAGCGCGTGTTGAAGGTGCCGAGCAGTCCGCCGAGGTTGAGCGAGAAGACGCCGTAGCCGTCGCGGCGCAGACGGCGCTCGAGGACCGAAAGGCCGCGGCGGGTCGCCATGAATCCGGGGAGCAGCAGCACGGGCCGCTCGCAGCGGGTGAAGTCGGTGGCGCGCACCACCTCGCTGCCGATGCCCCGCGGGTCGAAGTACGCGAGGAGCTCGCGGCTCTCAGTCTTGAAACGTCGGAGGGTGCGGCGCAGCGGCATCACGGCGATGATGCTATCGCCGACCGATGGGGCCGTGAACAAATCGGCCCCGGATGCGCGAACAGGGGCCGTGCGAGCACTCGACTTCCCTCGGCCGCTTGCGATAAATCGGCACGTCATGACCCTGCCCATCGTCATCTGGCCGGAAGAGGTCCTCGACAAGCCGACGAAGCCGGTGACCGACTTCGATGCGCTGTCGCCGCTCATCGAACAGATGGAGGCCGCCATGAAGGCCGCCGAGGGCATCGGCATCGCGGCGAATCAGGTGGGCGTGGCGCTGCGGATGGCGCTCGTGGGCCGCGAGGACGGCACGTGGTTCGAGATAGTGAACCCGGAGATGCTGTCGAAGGAAGAGCCGATCGTACTGACCGAGGGTTGCCTCTCGGTGCCCGGCGAGTGGAAGGAAGTGAAGCGCTTTCGCAAGGTGAAGGTCCGCTATCAGGACCGCACCGGCGCGTGGCACGAGCTCGAGGCCGAGAACAAGCTGGCCCACGTGCTCCAGCACGAGATCGATCACCTCGACGGCACCGTCTACGTGCAGCACCTCGCGTCGCTGTCCCGCTCGCTCATTCGCCAGAAGATGCTCAAGCGCAAGAAGAAGGCGACGCGCAGCGGCGATTAGCGTCGGCTCTCGATCCGCCCGTGACGGTGTTCGGCTGGGCGAGGGGGAGGGTCCCGCGCGCCTCGCAGCCCGCCGATTGGCCTGGTCCACCCAAAAAGCAGTCGAAAACATTTCGGCACTATGGTGCAGGATTCCGAACGTCGGGCGGTTTAGTGCACTATATTGCAGAAGTACTCGAGAGCCATTTTCAGGAGAGGGCGTCCACCGCGACCCGTGTGATGCGGCGTTTGCGCGCACTTCCCGGACGGGCTCCGCGTCGCCCAGCCGAACACCGGCCCGAGCGGAGATGGGACGCCGACTTGCAGCTCACGCGCGGCGGACCAGCAGCCCCTCGACGAAGAAAGCGATAAGGGCGGCGACGAGCAGCCACGTCCAGAGCGGAGTGCCCTGGTTTGGGCGGGCGGCGTCGGCGCTGGTCGCCACTGCGGAGTGCCCCTCGGTGCCGAACTGGGCATCGAGGTCCGCGGCGCTGCGCTTCAAGGTATCGCCTTCGTTCGCGTCGATGACGACCACGAACGACCCGCGCGGTTCGTCATGCAGGCCGCCGGCGTCGCGCACCTGAACCGAGTGGAGGCCCGGCTGCAGCGCCACGACGCCCGACTCCGCGAGCGTCAGCGCATCGCCCTCCGGGCCTCTCACCGAAGCGAGCTGCGTGCCCGCGGGCAGCTCGGGTTTCACCGTCTCGCCCACGAGGAATGGGGCCGGCGGCTTCTCGTCGAGACCGCCGGCGAGATAGGCCGACAGCTGCTGAATGGCCGGCAGGAAGCTGGTTCGCAGCGGCCAGTCGCTCCAGTCTCGATCGACGGTGGCGGTGAAGAGGATCACCTTGCCCTGGCCCCGCTGAGCCTCGATGAGCGCGGGTGAGCCGTCGTCGAACGAGGCGAGGATCCGCTCGCTTTTCGCCGGGTCGGGCTGCAGCAGCACGTAGCGGTAGGTGCGCGCCGTGTCGAAGCCCTCGCTCGCGCCTTGGAAGATGGCGAACGCAGGGTGCGCCATGTCGACGCGGACGAAGCGGGCCGGGGGCGTGGTGCCCGATGCGCCGGCCTCCGGATCGGCGGCGGTGCGGACCAGGTGCATCGGCCTCGGCAGCAGATCACCCAGCGCAGCGTTGTAGTCGTCGGGAACGACCTGATCACCAGCCGAGATGAAGAGTCCACCGCCGGCCTCGACGAAGCTGCGAAGGGCCGCCACGAAGGCCGGGCGGGGCGCTGGCGCGTTCAGCAGCAGCACGACGTCGAAGTCCGAAAGGGTGCGCGTCGCCGCGGCGTCGGCATCGAGGAAGGTGGCCGCGATGCGTCCGTCGGTCCGCGAAGGGCCCAGCGCAGCGTCGATGAAGAACGCCTCGTCACGGTACTTCACCGCCGCCGGCGCGCCGTCGACCACCAGGGCGCGCACGTCGCGGGGCACGCGGAGCAGGAAGTCGCGCGTGTCGTCGGCCTCGAGCGCGTCGTGATCGAGCGAGACCGAGCCGTGGACGACGCCGGGGTCGAACCGGTGCGACAGGATCTTCCGGGCGGTGGTTCCCGCCGGCACGTCGATGAAGCCGCGCGCGACCGAGCGGTCGCCGACGCGCAGCGAAACGGCCACGTTTTCCGCCGGCTTCCTGTCGCTGTTGCGCACCGTGACGGCAACCTCGAAGCCGCGCGTGCCGATGGCCGGGCTCTGCTGCAGCGCGACGTCGGCGATGGAAAGGTTCGGCAGCTCGTCGCCACCGGCGGCGTCGATGAAGACGATCTCCGGCGTCACCTCGCCCTTGGGGGTCGTCACCTTGGGCGCGACCGCGCTCTGCGGCAGCGACGAAGCGGCGAGGTCGGTCAGGACGTAGAGCCGCTTGCCCTCCACCGGGCTCGCCGACAGCGACTGTGCGGCCGCGGCGAGACAGCCCGTCAGCTCCACGCCGCGCATCGACGGCTGTGCGTCGTCGATCTTTCTCTTCAGACCAACGCGGTCGTAGCCCGGGAGTTCGACCTGCGGCGGACTTCCGTCACACACGACGAGCGATGCCGGGCTTTCTGCGACGAGGCCATCGATGATGCCCTTCGCGTCATCCTGCGCGCGGGCGAAGAGCGAGCGGCCGTCGAGGCGGTACTGCATCGAGAGCGAGCCGTCGAGGACGATGGCCGTCGCTGCAGCCGCGCCAGGTGCCGCTGCCGCGCCGCTCGGGGCCTTCAGCATCGGCCGTGCAATGGCAAAGCCGATCGCTCCCACGATGAGCGCGCGCATGGCGAGGAGCAGCAGCTGGCGCAGCCGGATGTGGCGCGTCTTCTGCTTCTTCGACCGGAGCAGGAAATCGACCGCCGCAAAGGCCAGCTTCTTCGAACGCCGCCGGCTCAGCAGGTGAATGGCGATGGGCAGCGCGACGGCGAGTGCGCCGAAGGCGAGCGCCGGCGTCGCGAAGGTCAGGGCGCCCATCTAACGGCCTCCGCGCGGGCCGCGACGGGGCGACAGGTGGTTCAAGAGCAGCTTGTCCAGCGGGCCGTTCGTTGGCGCAAGCGCGTAGTCGACACCCTGGGAGGCGAGCGTCTTCTTCGTCGCCGTGAGGAACGCGCGCAGCTCCTCGAGATAGCCGTCGCGGATGGCGCCCGGGTTTGCCTCGAGCCGCGCCTCTCCCTCCAGCGCGAGGAACTCGGTCGGGTCCTCGAACGGGAACTCCAGCTCGTCGGGGTCGAGCAGGTGGAAGACCGTCACTTCGCATTTCTGTTGACGCAGCTGGGCGATGCCCCTGAGCGCCCGTTCGCCGGGGTCCAGAAGGTCCGACAGCACGAAGACGAGCGCGCGCCGGCCTGCCTTCTCGGCGACGAACGATGCCGCGGCGGCGAGGTCGGTGTCGCCGTGGGCGCCCAGCACCTCGAGTTGCTCGATCAGGGCGTTGAAGTGCGCGGGCGAAGCACGCGGCGGCAGATGGCGTCGCACGCCCTTCGGCAGCCTCTCGTCGTCGGAGAGGTCCCCGGCGGGCGTGTAGAGGCCGCTCGCCGCGGAAGGCGTCTTTTCGGGCGCTCCGGCGACGACGAGTCCGCACGTGTCCTGCTGGCGCGTCAGCAGGTGCGCGAGGGCGGCGGCCAGCATCTTCGCGTAGTCGAGCTTCGTCACCCCGCTGCGGCCGTAAGCCATCGAGGCCGAGGCGTCGAGCAGGATGTAGGCGCGCAGGTTCGTCTCGAGCTCGAACCGCTTGACGTAGTGCTTGTCCGCGCGTGCGTAGACGCGCCAGTCGATGTGCCGGATCTCGTCGCCCGGGGCGTACTCCTTGTGCTGCGCGAACTCGACCGACTGCCCTTGGTAGGGGCTTCGGTGCAGGCCGGTCAGAATGCCCTCGACGACGCGCCGCGCGCGGACCTGAAGCGGGCCCAGTTTCGAGAGTGTGACGGGATCGAGGAGCGTGGCGGCCAAGGGAGGTTCCGCGTTCTGGAGCCCGTTCTGGAACTCCGGGTCTCCGGACACCGGAGCGGCGGCAGATTAACGCGGGTCGAGACATTCGGCACGCGGGACCCGGCGTCTGCCGAAGGGTCAGGGCGTCGATGCGCCGAGGGGCCGCGCGGGCTGCCCCGGCGAGGCAATCGCTGCGGCCAGCTTTTCGAGCCTCCGCCGGTGCGGCGCCGAGTTGACCGTCATCGTCACGTTGAACATCACGAGGTCGGTCACCTGCTCCTTCCGCACAAGCTCGGACAGGTCGCCGGCGAAGTACCGGTAGTCGACGACGATGACGCGGCTGAAGGTCGCGAGCAGCAGCACCGTGAACGGATTTGCGTAGGAGTTCTTCACGACAAGGATGTGCCGCGGATCGGGCGCATTCTCCACCCGCGCCGTCATGACCGCGTGGTCCCCGCCCAGGAAGACCATGTAGCCGCCGAGTCCCGGCTCGACGAAGCGGGCCTTCTCGATGCGGCCGTCCGTCCGGCGCTGCCGCGTCGCCTGGTAGCTGACGGGCGGAACGTAGATGTCGAGCGTATCGGGGTGTGCGCGCAGCCGGGCGTCACCCGTGAATGCGTAAAGCGTGCCGAGGAGCCGCTCCTTCGTGAGGTGCGTCATGGCCGCCAGTGGTGAGGGTTCGACGCCGAGCGTCCGGCAGAAGGCCTCGTAGGCGTAGTAGGCGCCGAGGCCATTCCAATGGTGGTCCGTTCGGAGAAACAGCGGCTCACCCTGGTGTCGCTTCAGGTTCGCGAGAACGTCGGTGCGCGTGATGCCGGGAGCGAGCGCCTGGTCCAGCGCGTGGAGGTTCTCCTCCTCCGAGCGGCTCTGAACGGGCGCGTGCGCCGGCTGGTGCAGCGAGACAGAGGTGGGCGCAACGACGGAGTGCAACCGCACGCCGGGCAGACGCGCGGCGAGGTCGTTGACGATCCTGGCGTATGCGGCGGCACCGGCCGGCGTCCCTCCGAAGAGCTGAATCGCGCGGTCGCCGTCGATCAGGATCCCGTTCGAGAGGGTCGGCGACGCGCCGGCAGCGGTCTCGGTCGCAGCCGCGGGTGGCTCGGCGACTTCGGGCGCCGCGGTCTCTTCAGGTGTGGCCGTCACGGTCTCGGGGGGCGAAGGCAATGGGCTTGGCGCTGACGGTTCGACCGGAGGCACGAAGAGCTCGAACCAGCGCAGCAGCGCCGCGCGTGGCAGTTCGGCGAGGCCGTCACCGGCCAGCGCAAACCCCTGTGAGACGCGCTGCAGGGCCGAGCGCATCCGTACCGGGCGCGGGCGATGGAGGGGCGCTGCAAGGGGCGCTGCAAGGGGCGCTGCAGGCGGCGTAACGGTTGGCTCGCGCGTTCGCTCCGCGCGGCCCGTCTCCGACGCCCACGCATCGACGTCCTCGAGTCCGCCGTCGTCCATGGCGCGGATGGCGACGACCTTCGCTGCGTCGGTCGCGGCGCTCAAGCCGCGGCGGTCCCGCATCCAGAAGGCGAGGCCGACGAGGCCGTCGCGCAGCGGAAAGTGGTCGGCCACGTAGGCGTCCAACTGCCGCGTGCAGCGGCCGTCGACCAGCGTTTCGAGTGTGCAGTCGGGAAGGGCGGCGAGCGGCCGGTTCTCTACCTCCGACACCGTCGCGCGAGGCACCGCGAGAAAGGCGACGCCGCCCACGGCCAGCAGCAGCGGCGGAAGGACGGCTCGCAGGCGGGCGAGAGGCCGCCCCGACGATGTCAGCTCCTCGGGCATCAGAACCGGAAGTAGAGGAAGGGGTTGTAGCTGCGGCCCACGAGCTGCGCCGTCGCGAGGAGGATCGAAGAGGCCTGCAAGACGAGGGCGCCCGCGTCACGCAGGTGCGCGAGAAGCTGCGCGCGGGCTTCGAGCCGCTGCCAACGCTCGAGGAGCCACGCCCGCACCGGCAGGCAGAGCAGCAGCGCCGCCGGCAGCCACAGCGCATGGCTGCGGAGCGTCTCGAAGACGTCGGGCCTGAGCACCGGCGCGCGCGTGAGGCCGAAGCCGAGGCGCAGCAGCTCCGTCATGCGGCCGAACTCCTCGCAGTGGAAAATGAGCCAGCCGACCATCACGACGAGCAGCAGATACAGGTGCGAAACAATTGCAGGAAGTCGCCGGAGCAGCGCGGCGAGGCCCAGCCGCTCGAGGGCGATGAAGTAGCCGTGGAACAGACCCCAGACGACGAAGTTCCACGCCGCCCCGTGCCACAGCCCCGTCAGGAACCAGACGGCGAACAGGTTGCGAAGACCGCTCGCGCGGTTGCCGCCCAGCGGGATGTAGACGTAGTCGCGAAAGAACGTGCCGAGCGAGATGTGCCAGCGGCGCCAGAACTCGCCGACGCTGGTCGCCACGTACGGGTGGTCGAAGTTCTCGCCGTAGTGGAAGCCGTTCATCAGGCCGAGGCCGATGGCCATGTCCGAGTAGCCCGAAAAGTCGAAGTAGATCTGCAGCGTGAAGGCGACCGTGCCGAGCCAGACGTCGGCCGAGGCGAGTCCCGCCGTCGGCGCGTCCAGGTGCTTGAGGACGAGCTCTCCGGCGACGTTCGCGATGAACACCTTCTTGGCGAGCCCCACCGCAAGCCGCGTCAGCCCCCGGTTGAAGGTCGCGAGGTCGTGCGTGCGGTGCCGGATCTCTCCGGCCACGTCGGCATAGCGGACGATCGGCCCGGCCACGAGCTGGTGGAACAGGCTGATGAACAGCAGGAAGTCGAGGTACGAGCGCGCCGCGCGCACCTGCCCGCGGTGGACGTCGATGACGTAGGAGAGCGCCTGGAACGTGTAGAACGAGATGCCCACCGGGAGTCCGAACGACGGCGCCGGCAGCGACGTGTGCAGCAGCGCGTTGATCGTCCCGACGAACATCCCGCCGTACTTGAACAGCGCCAGCACGCCCAGGTTCGTCACGAGCGAGGTGGTCAGGCCCAGCCACTTCCAGCGTGTCCCGCGCAGGCGCTCGATGAGGAGCGCCGCGCCGTAGTCGATGCTGCTCGAGAGGATCAGCAGAACCACCCAGACCGGCTCGCCCCACGCGTAGAAGGCGAGCGACGCGGCCGTCAGCACCACGTTCCGCGCGCGAATCGACGGCGCGGCGAAGTAGGCCAGCAGCGTCGCGGGCAGGAACAGGTACAGGAACGTCAGGCTCGCAAAGACCATCGCGGGCCGAGTATGGGAGCGGCCCTACGGCGACTCCAGAAATCGCCCGAAGAGGCGGAGCCCCTCGCCCAACTTCGCAACGGAGGCACGCTCGCCCGCCTGGTGCGCCTGAGCGCTCTCGCCCGGCCCGAAGTTCACCGCTGGAATGCCGTGAAGCCCCAGCCGCGCCACGTCGGTCCAGGCCTGCTTGCTCTCGACCGCCGCGCCCGTTCGCTCCTGAAGCCGCTTCAAAATGGGGTGATCCGAGAAAACCGCGCCCGCGGGCGACAGGTCGGTGAAGGCCACTTCCGCGCGGCCGGCGACGAGCCTCAGGACCTCCGCCTTCGCCTCCTCGAGCGTGCGATTCGGCGCGAAGCGGTAGTTCAGGTTCAACGTGAAGCGCTCTGGCACCACGTTGCGCGCGCGGCCGCCACTGGCCAGCGTCACGCTCATCACCTCGCGGAACAGGTGGCCCTGCAGCACCACGTCGTTCGGCGGGCGGGCGAGCAGCTCGGCCAGCAGCGGCCCCGCCTTGTGGACCGCGTTCTCGCCCTGCCACGGCCGCGCCGAGTGGGCGCTCTTGCCAATGAAATCGAGCTTCGCGTGGAGCGCGCCGCAGCAGCCCATCTGGATGGCGTTGTCGCTCGGCTCGAGGCAGATGGCGAAGTCGAGGCCTGCGAGATCGGGCCGCGCCTCGAACAGCGGACCGAGGCCGTTCTCGGCGTAAGGGCCCTCTTCACGCTCGTAGAAACAGTAGACGATATTGAATGGACATCCGGCGCGATCGACCGTCTCGGCGAGGTGCATCATCAGCGCCAGCGCGCCCTTCATGTCGCTCGCGCCGAGGCCCACGACGTGCGTCTCGGTGAGGTGCGGCTCGGGGTCGCCCGGGTGCGCCGGCACGGTGTCCAGGTGGCCGAAGAGGCCCAGCGTCGGCCTCGAATCGCGTCGCGGCTTGCCCAGCACCAGCGTGTGCGAGAGGCGAAACAGCTCGTCGGCAGGGAAGTGGCGACGCGCCCACGCCTCGACGTGATCGGCCAGCGCGCCTTCGTGGCCGATGACCGACGGGATGCGGCACAGCTCGAGCGTCCGCTCGGCGAGCGTTCGGCCCAGCTCAAGATCGGTCGGCATCGGCGGCTCCGTCATCCGTGATCAGACCGGCACCGCGAAGTCGCGCAGCGCCGTGTTGAGGCTTGTCTTGAGATCCGTCGAGGCTTGGCGCTGCCCGATGATCAGCGCGCACGGCACCATGTAGACGCCCGCGGGGAAGCTCTTCGGCCGCATGCCCGGGATGACCACCGAGCGCGCCGGGACGCGGCCCTTGTGGACCACCTCTTCGGGGCCGGTGACGTCGATGATGGGCGTCGAGGCCGTGATCGTGACGCCCGCCCCCAGCACCGCTTCGCGCTCGACGTGCGCGCCCTCGACGACGATGCAGCGCGAGCCGATGAACGCGCCGTCCTCGATGATGACGGGCGAGGCCTGCGGCGGCTCCAGGACGCCGCCGATGCCCACGCCGCCCGAGAGGTGGACGTTGCGGCCGATTTGAGCGCACGAGCCGACGGTGGCCCAGGTGTCGACCATGGTGCCGGCGCCGACCCACGCGCCGATGTTCACGTAGCCCGGCATCACGATGGCGCCCTTCTCGACGAACGAGCCGTAGCGCACGGTGCCCGGTGGCACGACGCGCACGCCCGCTTCCGCGAGGCCGCTCTTCACCGGCACCTTGTCGTGGAAGTGAAGCGGGCCGGCTTCGGACTCGGCCATCGGGTTGATGGCGAAATAGAGCAGCACCGCCTGCTTCACCCACGCATGGGTGATCCATCCACCGCCGTCGATGGGTTCGGCGACGCGCAAACGACCCTTGTCCAGGTGCTCGACGACCTCCCGCACCGCCGCCTCGTGGACGGACTCTTTCAGCAGCGCGCGATCGGCGAAGGCCGACTCCACCAGCGTCTTGAGTTGCGTGATCTCCATGCGGGGCTCCGGTCTAAAGGCGCGAAAACGGGGGGCGCATGGTAGCAGGGCTCTCCGGTTTTCTGCGGCGGAGCGACGCATGATCCACCTCATCCGACATGGCGCCACCGACCAGCCGATGCTGCGTCCGCCGGGCGATCTGACGCCGGCGACCGTTGACGAATGGGCTCAGGATTACGGGCTGAACGCGCGCGGAACGGCGGAGGCGACGGCGCTTCGTCACTGGCTCCAGAAGCTCGACGCGCCCGACCGCCTGCTCTCGAGCCCGAAGCGCAGGACGCTGGAGACCGCTGCCCACGCGGCGCCGCACCTGACACCGACGGTCGATGAGCTGCTCCACGAGTGGCATGGCGATGAGCCCGCGGCGCAGCTCCATGCCCGAGCGCGGAGCCTCCTGACGCGGGGCGAAACCGAGTCGCTCTGGTGCTTCACCCACGGCGGCTTCATTCGCGCGGTGGTGGCGGCGCTCGTCGTCGGTGAGGACGTCGCCTCGTTCGAGCCCGTCTTCCACGGCCTGCGCCGCTCGCTCCACATCTGGAACGCCAGCGTCACGTGGGTCGGCCACGGACCGACGGGCCTCGAGCTGATCTCGGTGAACCAGTCGCCGGCCCTGGACGAGCTGCTGGGGAAGTAGCTACGCGAGCCGCCGCAGGAGCGCGCCGCGCAGCACCTCGGGCACCGAATCGTTCAGCAGCGGCTCGGTGAGCCTGCGCGCGAGCGAATCCTTCGGGGTCGTACCAACCGCCTCGAGCGCCGCCCGGACGAACAGCCGATCGCGCCGGCCCGCCTGCAAGGCGGTCTGCAGCCGTTCGAGCGAAGGCGAGGGCGACGGCAGCATGGCCAGCGTGAAGAGCGCCGCGCGGTGCAATCCGACGTCGCGCAGGTGCCTCGCGAGAGCCTCGGGATCGATCGCGGCGGCCTCCATGAGGAAGGCGAAGTCGTCGGGGTGATGCGCCGTGTCGTTGACGATGCGGTCCTTCACGAAGTGTCCGGCGAGGTGCGCGAACAGGTCGTGCGGGTGCGGCCAGACGACGCTCACGCCGATCCGCTCATCCCGCTGTCCGCGCGCGAAAAGCCCCGCCGTATCCATGGCGTAGCGGCTTCGCCCGAAGAGCCTGCCGTGCAGATCGACGCTGATCAGCCCCGGCCCGCCCACGAAGAGCCAGTTGCGCATCGGGTCGGTGAGGCTCGTCGGCCGGTTGCTCGAAAATGGCTCGTTTTGAAGCCTTTTTACGGCATCGTCGAAATGCTCCGGCGGGACGAGCAGGTCGAGATCCGTGACGGGTCGGGCCACCGGATCGGCGCCGTGGACGAGCTGCAGCGCGTTGCCCTTGAGCGGCATCACCGGGATGCCGTCGGCACCCAGCAGCGTGGCGACTTTGACGAGCGTCTGCCGCGCCGCCACCGAGGCGAGGAAGCTCTGACGCGCGCGCTCGTTCGCGTCGACCATCAGAAGCAGAGGCTCGAGCAGCCCTGCTTCCCCGACCGCATGCAGCTCTCGCCCGAGAAGGTCGGCTGCACGCGGCTCCAGCTGTCGGTGGCCGGGTCGAGCGTCCAGACGTCGTTGACGTTGCCGCAGTCGGTCTTGCCGCCGAAGAGGACGAAGAGGCCGCGCTTCTCGTCGAAGCCCATGAAATGTCCGTCGCGCCGCTCGGGCGACTCGAGGTCGGGTGCGGTGAAGTTCGCGGGGAACGAGCAGAAGGCGTTCGAGGTGCCCTCCTGCACGTCGCCGTCGCGGAGCTTCGTGAAGCGCATCTGCGTCAGGTCCAGCGCGACCAGGTCGTTGCGCTCGCCGAGGTTCTGATCGTCGTGGCCCGCAAAGACGAGGAGCCGCCCGCGCGCCGGGTCGGCTTCCATCACGTGACGGATGCGGTTGGTCGGCCACGCGCCGTCGACGTTCGGCTCGCTCCACTGTCCCGACGCGAGATCGAAGCGCCAGAGGTCGGCGATGAAGGGGCCTTGGTAGGCGTTCGCGCCGCCGCCCGAGTGGACGACGAGCGCGTCTCCGGGGAGGTCGAGCGCGGCGGCGTGGAATTGACGCGGGGCTGGTCTCAGGCTGCTGGCGCGATCGAGTCGGCTCCAGGCGAGCGTCGTGAGGTCGAGGCTCCACAGCTCCGCGTGCGGCTCGAACGTGAGGCCCGAGGTGCTCGAGTTGCCGCCGAACAGGAGCAGCGCGTTGCGCGTCGGGTGAAAGGTCAGCGTGGCGTTCGCGAGGCCGGGCGGCCGATCACCGGTGGTCGTGAGCTTCGTCCAGCTCCACGCCGTCAGGTCGAACGCCCAGGTCTCGTCGTAGAGCGTGTAGGCGCCGCTCGCGCCCGTGCGAAAGCGGCCGCCGAAGAGGTACATGACGTGGCGCTTGGTATCGATCGCCGAGGCCGTGCGCGTGCGCGCCGAGGGGCCCGAGACCGCGAGCTTCTTCCAGCTGTTGCAGGCGAGATGGTAGATCCAAGTGTCGGCCTCGAAGACCGGCGCCGGCATGCAGTTCTGCGCGATGCCCGAGTCGCCGCCGAAGACCACCATCTGGCCCAGCACGCCGTCGAGGCCTGCTGCGAACTCGCCGCGCCCCGAGGGGCGCGCGCCGTCGTTTTCGGGGCACTGCGACACCTGCGATCCGGCGTCGGTTCCGGCGTCGGTCGCGGTCGTGTCTGTTGGACCGCCCGTGCCGGCGCTCCCGCAGGCGAGTGAAAGAAAGACGATTGAAATCAGGGCGATCCGGCGCATGTGTTCCCCGGCATGGGTTCTGTGGGACAGGAGGGCAGGGGGCCCGCAACGGCCCGGGCGCTGCTGCGAAGCGAGACGCCGTTCGCGTCGGTCACCTGCATCGTCAGCAGCACCGCCTTTTCGGCGGCGAGCGACGGGTCGGGCAGGTAGCCGATGAGGCCGGCCCAGATCGACCAACTGCCCACGGCGAGCGGATCGACGTCGTAGACCGTGCGCGAGAGTTCGGTCTGCGTCTCCGGCAGGGAGATCGCGTAGTCGACCGTCAGCGGTGGCGTGAGCCCCTTCGTGCGAAGCGCGCCCCACAGGTGCCAGCCGCCCTGCGGTCCGTGGATGATCTCGATCGTGTCGGTCTCGCGCAGCGTGACGAAGTTGTCCTTGCCCGTGCCGACCTCGAGGACCGGCGTCGCCACCGGGCCGCCGTCGTTCGCCCCTGCGTCGGATCCCGGACGGTCCTCCGCCGAGCCGCAGCCCGAAAGCATCGCGACCGCGAAGAGGCCGAAAGCAGCGTGGGAAAGGGCGCGGCGCATCACGGACACCTGCCATAACATCGCGCGCCGACCGACTCCACCCATTCACCCGGAGCCCGCATGAACACGAACCCCTGGGACGCCCGCTACGCCGGAGAAGGCTTCTTCTACGGCACCGAGCCGAACGACTTCCTGAGGGCCGAGGCGCATCGCTTCAAGCCGGGCGGCGACGTGCTGTCGCTGGCCGAGGGCGAGGGGCGAAACGCCGTGTTCCTTGCGTCGCAGGGCCTTCGCGTCACGGGTGTCGATGGCTCGTCCGTGGGGCTCCAGAAGGCGCAGGGATTGGCCTCGGCGCGGGGAGTCGCCATCACCACCGTCGTCGGGGATCTGGGCGCCTATGACTTCGGAGAGGCGCGATGGGACGGCCTCGTCTCGATCTGGTGTCACCTCCCGAGCGCGCTGCGCCGGGTCCTCCATCCGAAGCTCGTGCGTGCGCTGCGTCCCGGCGGCCTCGTCCTGTTCGAGCACTACCACCCGAAGCAGCTCGCCTACGGCACCGGCGGCCCCAAGGACGTCGACATGCTCCTCACCATCGATGAGCTGCGGGCTGATTTTACGGGTCTGGAGGCGCTTCACGCCTTCGAGGGCGAGCGGGACATCCGCGAGGGAGCGGGTCACACCGGCGCGTCGTACGTGACGCAGTTCATCGCGCGTAAGACCGCCTGACGCTCACCACGCGGCCTTCAGGAGTGCCGCGAAGTCGTCGCTCGTGCACGGGCGCGGGTTCGTCAGGTGGCAGGTGTCCTCCAGCGCCTTCGCGACGATCTCCGGCACCATCTCGGCCTTCACCCGATGCTGCGAGAGGCCGCCGGTCAGGCCGATGTCGTCCTTGAGCTGACGCACGAGATCCACCGCTGCCGCAGCCTTTTCCGAAGACTCGGCGCGCGCGTCGTGTCCCAGCGCGATGGCCACTTCGGCGAGCCGCGCCTCGGCCACCTCGCGGTTGAAGGCGAGCACCGACGGCAGCACCAGCGCGTTCGCCAGCCCGTGGTGCGTGCCTGCGACCGGCGACAGCCCGTGCGCCAGCGAGTGGCACGCCCCGAGCCCCTTCTGAAAGGCGATGGCGCCCATGCTCGAGGCGAGCAGCATCTCCTCGCGCGCCTCCTTGTCGTCGTGGCCGTTCTTGACCGCGCGACGCAGGAACGTGGCGATGCGCCGGATGCCGCCCAGCGCCATCGCGTCGGCGAACGGATGCCGCCCCGTCGCGATGTAGGCCTCGATGTTGTGCGTCAGCGCGTCCATGCCCGTCGCGGCCGCGATGAACGGCGGCAGGTCGACGGTCAGGTCCGGGTCCAGCAGCGCGGCCTTCGCGAGGAGGTGTGGAGAGGAGAGCGTGGTCTTGCGGCGCGTGTCGTCCAGGATGATGACGCAGGTGCTCGCGACCTCGCTGCCGGTGCCTGCGGTGGTCGGAATGGCCACGAATGGCGGCAGGTGCGGCGTCACGTACTGCTCGCCCCCGTGCGCCTCGTCGTAGCGCGACATCGGCGGCGGGTGGTGGATCATCAGCGCGATCGACTTCGCCGCGTCGAGCGGGCTGCCGCCGCCCAGGCCCACGACCGAATCGCATCCGGCCGAGCGGAACGCCTCGACGCCGTCCCACACGTTCTTCTCGACGGGGTTCGAATCCACGCGGTCGAACAGCGCGTAGCGCAGCCCTGCAGCGTCCAGCACCTCGGTGACGCGCCTGACGATGCCCGCGCCGACGACGCCTCGGTCGGCCACGATGAGCGGCCGCTTGGCTCCCGCGTTCTGAAGCTCGACGGGCAGCTCGCGCACGCATCCGGCGCCGAAGACGACGCGGGTGGGAAAGCTCATCACGTGCGACATGGACCGCGCTCCTTGAGGTGCCGGCGACCTTGTCACGGCCCCGACGCCAGCGGCAAGTTCGGTCCGCGCGGACTCCCTCGAAACGGTGCGGGCTGGTAGACTCGTACGCCTTTCCCTTCGCGCCCGGCCCACGGCTCGGCCGCCCGAAACGGAGTCCGCTCCATGTCCCGTTTGCTGCTTCGCGCCGCCCCGTGTTTCGTCGCGGCTGCGCTCCTCATCGCCCTCGAGGCCTGCCAGACCCCGCCCTGCAACGGCGAGTGCGAGGCCGGGTACATCTGCGACGAAGAGCGTCAGGCGTGCGTCCCGGAAGGATGGAAGCCGACGGGCGTCTGCGCGACGAACGCCGACTGCTCGGGCGCCACGCCCCGCTGCGAGGTCGATCTGGGCCGCTGCGTCGCCTGTCTCGCGAACGCCGACTGCCCGGGCGGCCGATGCGATCCGCTGAGCTTCACCTGCACCCGCTCCGGCGCCTGCCAGGCGACCGCCGATTGCGCGGGCGATGCGTCGAAGCCGTTCTGCAGCGCCTCGGGACAGTGCGTCGAATGCCTCACTTCACTCGACTGCCCCGCCGTGGGCGGCACGCGACGCGTCTGTGATCGGAGCGTCAACCGCTGCGTGGCCAGCGGCTGCGAGACCGACGACGACTGCGCGGTCGACCCGGGCGGGCGCTTCTGTGAGGCGGGCAGCGGCCTCTGCGTCGCTTGCCTCAAGGACGAGCAGTGCACCAGCGCTGCGCCGCGCTGCAAGGCCGCCACCAAGAGCTGCGTCGAGTGCTTCGAGGACGCCGACTGCGACACGTCCCGGGGCGAGGGCTGCGACAAGGCCCAGAACGCCTGCGTCATGCAGGGCTGCTTCACCGATGCGATGTGCTCGCCGGGCCGGTGCGACACCACCACGCGCGACTGCGTCTCCTGCCTCGACGATGCCGACTGCGTCTTCGGCGGCGTCTGCGAGGGCGGCCGCTGCGCCGTGCCGTCGACCTGCCGGAACAGCGCGGAATGCGGCTCCGGGCTCGTCTGCTTCCAAGGCGCGTGCGTCGCCTGCACCTCCGACAGCGACTGCGCTCCGGGCCAGCTCTGCCTGTCGAACTTCTGCGCCGAGCCGGTCACCTGCACCGACGGCACCCAGTGTCACGCCGGCCGCACTTGCCAAGGGGGCAACTGCGTTCCGGCCACCTGCGCCGCCGACCTGTTCGAGCCGAACGATTCGGTGCTCGCCGCCACGCCCGTCCGCACCGAGGGCTCCATCAACGCGACGCTCTGCGCCAACGAGCGCGACCACTACCTGTTCGACGTCGCGCCGGGCGACGGGGTCGAGGTCACCGTTGCCTACCCGGCAACCGAGGCGCCACCCGTGGTCGAGCTGCTCACGGCCGCGGGGGTCGCGCCCGCCGTCGTCACGGCGTCGGGCGGCACGGTGAAGGCGGTGCTCGAGAAGATGCCCGCCGGACCCGCTCGGCTCGTGGTCCGCATCGGCGGCAGCGCCACACCGAATGGCCTCGCCTACTCGCTCTCGGTCACCGCGATTGGCGGCGGCACCTGCGCGAACGACGCTCGGGAGCCCGACGACACGGTCGGTCAGGCGCGCCCGGCCAGCCCCGGCGTCTACGACGGCACCGTCTGCCCGGGCGATCAGGACTGGCTGCTCGTGGACGTCCCCGCCGACGAGCGCGTCGTCGCGTCGCTCGCCCTCGCGCCCGGGATCGCCACCGGTTCCGCCACCGTCGAGATCTACAGCCTCGGCTCGGGCGGGGCGATCACGCGCGACGCCTACGGCTTCACCACGGCGGTTCAGCCGAACGCCGCCGCCACCGCGAGCCGCGCCTGGGTGCTCGTGAAGAACCTCACCACGCGGAAATTCTCCTACACGCTCACCATGGATGTGCGTCCGAAGCCGCCCGCGAACGACCTCTGCGCCCAGCGCACCGCCCTCGCCGCCAATGCGACCGTCAGCGGCACCATTCGCGCTGCGGCCGATGAGGGCTCCGTCTCGTGCGGCGGCGCCGGCGGCGACGTCTTCTACACGCTGTCGCTCGCGGCCCCGTCGCGCGTCCGACTCTCGCTGAGCGCCGACTTCCCCGCGGTGCTGTCGCTCCAGTCCGCGTGCGGCACGACGGACCTCGCCTGCGATGCGACGCCCGCCGGTCCGCGCCTCACGTTCGATGCCCTCCCCGCCGGCAACCACGTCGTGCGCATCGACGCCGCGCAGCCTGTCGATGCGGGCACGTTCCAGCTCGAGACGCAGGTGTCGCCGGCCCTCGCGCCGCCCGAAGGTGAGGGCTGCAACGCGCTGCCTGCTCCGCTCGTCTTCACGAACGGCGCGGCGCAGGTGCAGGGCAACGTCTCGCTCGCGTCGAACGACGTCGTGGCCGGCTGCGGCGGGCAGGGCGGCGACGCGCTCTACCTCGTCCACACCGACGCGCCGCAGCGGCTCACCGCGCGCCTCACCGGCTTCCCCGGGGCCTCGCTGACGCTCGTGCCGCTCGCCGCCCTCTGCGTGAACCCCGATCTCTCCCAGGCCATTTGCGCGCAGGAAAATGGCGGGTCCGCGACGATCGATCGGCTCGCCGTCGAGGCGAACGACTGGCTCCTCGTCGTCGACGGCGGCTCGTTTGTCTCAGGCGACTTCACACTCGACGTCACGCTGGCCGAGCCGATCTACCCGCCCGCGAACGACGCCTGCAGCACGCCCGCCGACCTCACCAGCGGCACGCCCTACGCCGGCACGACGCGCGGCGCGACCAACGACCTCGAGACCGTTTGCTCGGTGGCGCAGACGTCGTCTCTGGACACGGTGCATCGGCTGGTGATCACCGAGACCTCCGAAGTGAGCCTGCTGCTGGACGCCGCCTTCGACGCCGCGCTCATCGTCACCTCCGACGACTGCGTCATCCCTGCGCCGATGACCTGCGCCGACGGCACCCGCGTGACCTTGACGCTGCCCGCCCTCGCTGCCGGCTCCTACCTCGTCTGGGTCGATGGCTACGCGGGCGGCTCCGGCGACTACACGCTGACGGCGACCGTGAGCCCTGCGCAGCCCCCGCCGTCGAACGACACGTGCGGCGCGGCCGAAGCGGTGGATCTCGCTCAGGGCGACGTCGTGCTCTCGGGCCAGACCCTTCGTGCAGAGGATGATCTCCACCCGGCGGCCTGTGTCGAAGCGGGCGGCGCGGCGCCGCTGACCCTCGCCGGTGCCGACCTCGTCTACGCGGTGACCATCCCTGCGGGGCGCACCCTCGTCGCCACGCTCGCGCAGAGCGACTTCGACGCGGCGCTCTATGCGCTCGACAGCTGCGCCGCGTCGGCCTGCACCGCGGCCTCGGACCGCTCGTTCGTCGCCGGCGGCACCGAGTCGCTGCAGGTCGACAACAGCGCCTCGTCCTCGGCCCGCACCGTCTTCGTCGTCGTCGATGCGTGGCAGTCCTCGGCCCGGGGCGACTTCTCGCTGAGCCTCGTGACGCAGTAGGCGCGAGGCCGTCGAACGGGCTTCACTTCGGGTATCGTGCGGCCTCCGAGTCGGAGGAGGCCCCCGTGAGCGAGCTGAGCTGGAACTGGTACTGGGGCGCGCAGAGCGGCGCGTCGTGGGAGTTGTACCTTCGCAACCGCGACCTCGTTTCGGCGGTGAACGGCGGCACGCGCGCCTCAGCCGAGTACCTCAGCTCGTGCATGAGCGCGAACACGCGCGAGCTCGTCGGCTCCATCGGGACGCTCGAACGCTCGATGGGCGACGGCTTCCGGGCCGTCGAGGCCTCCGTCGATCAGATGGGCCGGCAGATCTCCGGCGCCTTCACGTGGGGCTTCAACGCCATGCTCGCCTCGCAGGGCGCCATGCAGGCGAGCCTCGACCAGCGCGTGCAGCTCTCGAAGACGCCCGCGCAGACGGCCGCCTATGAGCAGTTCGAAATTGCGCGCGACGCCTTCCGGCAGGGTCTCTTCATCGAAGCCCTCGAGGCGCTCGAGCAGGCCATTCACGGCGTTCCGGGCGTCTCGCCGGGCTACAAGCTCGAGTGGCGCTTCCACCAGCTGCGCGGCCTCATCCTGCTCGGCTCCCACGAGAACGCGGACCCCAAGGTCATCGACGTGGCGAAGGCGGAAGAGGCGTTCCTGCTCGCCGCCCGATACGCCCGCAAGGATCTCCCCGCCGACGCCGCCAAGGCGATGCTCTCGGCCGGCTGGGCCGCATATGTTCAAGCGAGGCCCAAGAAACTCACTGAGGCGCTGGCGCACACCGAAGAGGCCGCTGCGCTTGATCCGACGCTGGGTGAGGCGCTGTTTCAATCCGCGAAGTTTCAGATGGCGGCCGGCAACACCGACGCGGCCTTTCCGGTGCTCGCCAAGGCGTCGCAGTTCGGCGTGCTCTACCTCGCCAAGGCCGCCGCGGACGGCGACTTCAAGCGGCACGAGGTCAAGCTCACCGCGTTCCTCGCGGCGCTGCGCGACGAGAAGCTGAGGCAGGTCGCAGAGGACGCACGGCCCATCGCCGAAAAGATTGCCCCGCTCATGCGCGAGTGCTCGGAGTTCGCGAAAAACGAGGCCGCGCAGCGCGTCGTTTCGATGGCCGGCTGCGCAGCATCGATGGGGCTGGTCGAGCTCGCCGAATATGCCGCGAATGAACTGCAGCGCGATGTTGATGAGCTCAAGCGCCGACGATTCCTTATCGTGCGCGTCTCCGCCGACGAATGGGACGAAGAGGTCGTGGAGCAGGTGCCGTCGGGGGAGAGCCGCCTCGTTCCGAGCGGCCGCACCGAGACCGTCCCGACAGGCGAGATGGAGCAATATGAAGACGAGGTTGTGGTTCGGCCGGCCGGCTGGTTTCGAAAGGAGTTGCGCGAAAAGGTCCTCAAGCAGCGACCGGTGATGATCGAGCGGCCCATCATGATCGAGCAAGCTGTCACGAGAGAGGTCCGTCGTACGGTTCGGCGGCGCGGTCCGGAGACAAGGGCACAACGTTGGATTGATGGATTCGGGACCATCAAGCCCTACGGAACAGCAATGATTCCTCCGGGCGCGTTCGTGCTGGGCAGCAGCACTGACAACGAGGCCGCTTCCCTCGGCGCCATGCTCTCCCCCACCGTCACCATTACCCGACCCTTTAAAATCTTCGCGACCCCTGTCACTCAGGCTGTGTTTGAGCAGGTGATGCGGAAGAATCCATCGAGATTCAAGGGCGCCAACCGCCCCGTCGAGCATGTCAGTTGGTTCGATGTGGTGGCGTTCTGCAACGCGCTGTCGGCCACCGAAGGGCTTCCCCCGGCGTACCGAATTGATGGCCAGAACGTCATCTGGGTAGGCCCTCAGGCCCCGGGCTGGAGGCTGCCGACAGAGGCCGAGTGGGAGTACGCCTGCCGTGCGGGCAGTACCGTACCAAGGTACGGGAATCTCGACGAGATCGCTTGGTACGACAAGAACTCAGGCAGAGAGACCCACGACGTCGCGACGAAACAGCCGAACGCGTGGGGGCTCTATGACACGCTGGGCAACGTCCGGGAGTGGGTGTGGGATTGGTACGGCAGCTACTCGGACGGTCCACAGACGGACCCGACGGGACCGCAGTCGGGCTCCAGCCGCGTCGACCGTGGCGGCAGCTGGAGCCACGGCGCGCAGTACGCGCGGGCCGCCTACCGCGACAGCGGCGCCCCGGGCTACGCGGACGGCCTCCTGGGCTTTCGCCCTCTCAGGTCGCTGCCGTAGGCAGCGGGCAGGCTTGGGTTTCCGCTTGATCCCTTTTCCTCTTTTCCGCCGCCGGTTTCAGGCGGGGCGAGCGTCGCAGACAAGGGCGTAGGAAGGGCGCGCGTCAGCGGCGCCCCCGAAGCCCGCGGAGGCGACGCGGGCGGGGCGGTCGCGGCCGCGGCGGGGCGGGGGCCTTCACCGGCGCCACGTTGTCACGTCGTCCCGGGCGACTCCAACCCCACCTTCAGCGCCTTCGCCTTCTTCACCCGCTTCCGGCTGAGCTCCACGCCGATCGCATCCATGCCCATCGCGTTCGCGACGGCGAGCACCGTGCCGTGGCCGCAGAACGGGTCGATGATCGTGTGAGAGCGCGCGTGGGTCTGGACGAAGCGGCAGGCCTCCACGCAGGCGGCGATGCCCATGGCGCGCGACCAGGTCATCTCGCCGGTGTCGGGCAGCACGTCGCGTCGCGCGTGGCCGGACAGGGGCTTCACGGTGCGCGAGAAGGCGAGCAGGTGCGCGTAGGCCGGGCGGCCGAAGTGCGGCGTGCCGGGCGCCATGCGACAGACGATGCGGTGCCAGAGCAGCGGCAGCTCGAGCGCGTCGGCAGCGGTCTGGACGAGGTGTCCTTTGTCGATCCAGACCCCCTCGTCGATAATGTCCGTTTGATAGAATAAACAGACGCCGTCGTCGGGGCAGGCGCTCATCACGCGCTTCGCCGCGTCGACGAACCAGAGCCTCCATTCGGGCAGCGTCATCGGCGCCAGCTCCGACAGGTCGGGCAGCGAGGTGATGACGGAACTGCCTTGCGGCAGGGCGTTTTCAGACAGCCAGCGCAGCGCCTCGTCGTGATGGACGACCCGCGACGGCATCAGGCGGCCGCAGCGAGGCGTCGGACCTCGGCGGCGAGGGCGGTGCGCGACAGCTGCAATCCTTCGCGGGCGCAGGCCTCGTGCAGCGCGCTGCGGAACTCCTCGGCGGAGGCGAAGCGGCGGCTGCGGTCCTGCGCGAGGGCCCGAACGCAGAGCCGCTCGAAGACCGTGGGGACGGTGGGAATCACGCCGCGCAGCGGCGGCGCGCCCTCTTCGGCGATGCGGCGCAGGAGCTCGAACTCGTTGTCGTTCTGGAACAGCGTCCGCCCGGCCACCAGCTCCCACACCATGATGCCGGCGCTGTAGAGGTCGCTGCGGATGTCGAGGCCGACGCGCCCCTTCACCTGCTCGGGCGACATGTAGGCCGGCGTGCCGCGCAGCGCGCCCGTGCGCTCGCGGACTGCGCCGCCCTGACGCTCCGCGATGCCGAAGTCGATCAGCTTGCTCCGCCCGCCCGGCGTCACGATCAGGTTCGTCGGGTTGACGTCGCGATGGATGATCGGCGGATGGCCCGGCACGCCCGCGCCCGAGTGCAGGTGGCCCAGCGCCTCGAGCAGATCGGAGATGGCCGTCAGCGCCGCCGCCAGCTCGACGCGCGTGCCCTTCGCCGCGGCCTTTTCCCACAGCCCCGCGAGCGACTCGCCCTCCACCAGCTCCTGCACGATGAAGTAGTCGCGGCCGGCGCGGAACAGGTCGTAGGTCCGCACCACGTGCGGGTGCGAGACCATGACGCCGAGGCGCGCCTCCGCGAGGAACAGCTCGACGTAGGCCGGATCGCTGCGGTGCTGCGGAAGCAGGCGCTTCAAGGCCACGGGGCTGCCGTTGACGACCCCGCCCACGGCCTTGGCCCGATAGATCTCCGCCATGCCGCCGACCGCGATGCGGCCGAGCACCTGGTAGTCCTTGAGCTCGGGAAACGCCGCCATGCCTGCTCGCGTCCGTCGGGTGGTCGAAGGGTCGGAACGGTACCGCGCCCATGTCGCAAGGCTCAAGCGCCGTGCGGAGAATTGACCGGCCCCGGGGGCGATGGGACAGTCCCCGCCTGCATGCGCTTCGGTCGCCAACCCATCCCAGCTCTTCTGGCGGGCCTCCTCGTTGCCGCGAGCGGTGCCGGTGCCGTGGAGCGTCGCATCGATCTCGTGACGAACGAGGGACAGCGGCCGGAGCAGGCGATCGAACGCGTCGTGCTGGTGAAGAACCCCGCGCCGCCGCTGCCGCCGACGAACGAGCCTCCGCGCGACCTGTCGGGACGGCCCTGGAATGATCCGGCCTACGCCGAGACCGATGCGCCGGGCACGTGGCGTGACGCGCTCCCGGTGTGGCGCTTCGATGGCTGGCCGACCACCACGCTGCCGCGCGATGCGTCGGGCGAGGTGCTCGCCGACTGGATCTGGTCGTCGCCGTTCGAGGGCGACGCGCTCTCGGCGCTGTTCCTGCCCGACACCGACAACGGCACCCGCTTCCCGCGGCGTTTCTCGCAGAGCGTCGATGCGGCGGGACGCTTCGCCAATGGCTTCGTGCCCGGCCTGACCGGCGGCGCGCTCTTCGCGAGACGGACATTCTGCCTTTCAGACAACCTCGTCTTCGCGCCCACGGGCCGCTGGCGCGTCCTCGCCGATGCACAGGCCCGCTTTTTCGTCGGCGGGGCGCTCGTCCACGACACCTGCAGCGATACGCCCGAAAACTGCGCACGGGCGGGCGTTCGCAGCTTCTCCGCGCCGACGCCATTCGATGCGCCGCTCTCTTCGGGCCAGAACCTGTTCGCCGCCCAGGTGTGGGGCTGGCAGCCGGGCGCGCCGCTGGGAGGTCTCTTTGCGCACGGGGAGATTGCCTACGAGACAACCGGCGTGAACCTCGCGGTCACGGGCGCGGCGTCGACGGGTGAGAGCGTGACGGCCACCATCGCCGCCTCGGACAGCGGCGCCGTCGATGCAGGTGTCGTCCTCGCGATCGTGTCGGCCGGATCGGTTGAGACGCAGGTACTCGGGGCGTTCGCGGCCGGCGCGTCGAAGACGTTGATCATCGACACCTCGCGGCTTCTTCCTGGAGCGCGCGCCGACGTCATCGCCGATGCGTTCGACTGCGCGGGACGGGTCGCGGGCGGTGCGGTCAATCTTCTGGGAGGCGCATCGGACGGGCTCGCGGGGCCGCTCGCCGCCTCAGGCCGTCTCGATGAAACCTCGGAGTCGGACAACGTTGAGACGGTGCGTCTTGCGCCCCGGTTCGATGCGCTGCTCGACGGCGTCGCGGTGGCCTCGGCCTCCATCGTGCTGACGGGCGACAGCGCCTCGGGAACGACGGTGCGCATCGCACTCGCCGATGGGACGCCTGTGGGTGAAGCGGTGGCGGTGGGTGATCGATTTGCGCTCGGGGTGCCGCTCATTTCGGGCCTCAACCGGTTCGTCGCGCGGGCCGTGGCCGATGGCCTGGAGAGCGGCCCGTCGCTGCCGGTCGCGGTCCTGTTCGATGCCGATGCGCCGCCGCGTCCCGTCATCGAAACGCCGGCCGCCGGTGCGCGGCTCGATCGCGCGGAGGTGCTTGTCTCGGGCTCCGGCGGCGCTCCGAACGCGCGTGTCGTCGTCACGATGGACGGCGAGCCATTCTGCGAGAGCGCGCCGGCTGGCGACGGCGCATGGTCATGTCCGTTGCAGGTCATCAACACGGGTGATCATGTCGTGGTCGCACAGCAGCGGAGCCGCTCGGGCGTGCTGAGCGAGCCCGACACGGCGGCCTTCACGATCGTCCTCTCCGATGTCGACGCAGGGGTGATCGAACCTGAGCCCACCGACGGCGGTCAGTCGCGTCGTCTCGGAGGCGGCGGCGGATGCGATTCGGCGGGCGTCGGCGCGATCGCGCTGCTGATGATCTTCATGGCGCGGCGCAGATTGTTCCTGGTCGCGCTCACGTTGGCCTCCTCGACGGCCTTTGCGCAGACGGCCGATCTGGCGCTGTTCCCGGGGCCCACGCCGCGCGTCTCCGGCGCTTGGAACGGTCCGGTTTTGATGCCCTCCGTTGCGCTCGGTCTCGAGTACGCCCGCGACCCGTTCGTGCTGCGCGATGCGGCGAGTGGCGAGCGGCTCGAGACGGTGGTGAGCGACCAGCTGGCGCTTCGTGTCGTCGCAGCCATGGCGTTCCACGAGCGTCTCGCGCTGTCGTTGTCGCTGCCCTCGGTGCCATGGGTGGCGACGGGCGCGGCGATGGGTGACGTCACGCCGTTCGGTCCATCGACGCCGGCCGCGGGCCTTGCCGACCTCTCGGCGGGCGTGCTCTTCGGTCTGTGGCGCGGCGAGACGACGCAAGGCGCGCTCACCCTTCGCGGGTCGCTTCCCACGGGCGGCTCGGTCGCCACCGGAACCGGTCGTGCGACGGGCGCGGCGGGGATCGTGCTTGGCGGACGGATCGGCCGTTGTTCAGGCGGATCCGAGCTGATCGTCCGCACGCCGGGACTGTTCGCGGCGACCTTCGAGCCGCGTCTCGGTGTCTCGGTTGCGGGCCTTCCCGTCCATCCTTTCGTCGAGGCCGCGGCGGCCATTCCGCTGCGAGGCGCTTCGACGGAGCGCACCACGCTCTTCGTCGATGGTGGCCTCCGCTGGTCGATGACCGCACCGGTCTCGCTTTCTGCGTCGGTGGGCCGAGGGCTCACGACGGCGGCGGGTTCGCCCTCGGTGCGCGCGCTCGTGGCCATTGAATATCGACCGGTGTTCGAGTCCGCGCCGCCGCCTCCTCCTCCACCTCCACCTCCGACGCCTCCACCTCCGCTGCCAGCGCTCGTGGCGCCGATGATCCTGCTGCCCGAGGAGGGCGAGACCGTCTCGCCGGAGGGCGCGGAGATCGACGGCTATGCGGAGCCCGGCGCGACCATCGCGATTGCCCTCGACGGCGAGCCTCTCTCGGATCTTGCGACCGAGCCCGACGGCACCTTCCGTCACCGCCTCGCGGCCGTTGCGCCGGGGACGCACACGGTCACCGCGACGCAGAGCCTTGCGGGCCGCACGAGCGAGCCGGGACCGCCCCGCACCTTCATCGTCGGCGCGCGCGAGCCCACCCGAACGGCCTCCGAGCGCGCGCAGCTCATCGAGCAGATCCTCCGCATGGCCTCGGAACAGTCCGGCCTCAAGGCGAAGGAGGTGCCCGAGGGCGTCGCCGTCAGCGTCAGTATCTACTTCGCCTTCGATCGTGAAGAGATCCGGGAAGGCGACCGGCCGAAGCTGCGTCAGCTGGCGAAGGTGATCAAGGCGTTCCCCATGCTGAAGGTCCGCATCGATTCGCACACCGACAGCATCGGCTCGCCGGAGTACAACCTCGCGCTGTCGCAGCGCCGTGCCGCGAGCGGCCGCCAGTTCCTGGTGGAGCAGGAGGGCATCGACCCCGACCGCATCTCCTGCGTGGGCCACGGCGACACGCGGCCGGTGGCGTCGAACGTCAGCGTGCGCGGCCGGGCCCGCAACCGCCGCTTCGCCGAGGCGGTCTTCATCATTCCGTAGACGCGAAAAACGGCCCGTTTCTGTTAGCTTCCGCGCCCCGTCGGAGGAGTCATGAACAAGGTCGTGGAAGGCGTCGAGGCCGCACTCGCGGACGTGCACGATGGCGCGGTCATCATGTCGGGCGGCTTCGGCCTCTGCGGCAACCCGGAGAACTTGATCACGGGCCTGCTGCAGAAGGGCGTGAAGGACCTGACGGTCATCTCGAACAACTGCGGCACCACGGACAAGGGCTTGGGCGTCCTGCTGCAGTCGCGCCAGATCCGCAAGATGGTCTCGAGCTACGTCGGCGAGAACAAGGAGTTCGAGCGGCAGTACCTGTCGGGCGAGCTGGAGCTGGAGCTCAATCCGCAGGGCACGCTCGCCGAGCGCATCCGCGCGGGCGCCTTCGGCATCGGCGGCTTCTACACGCCCACGGGCGTCGGCACGAAGGTCGCGGAGGGCAAGGAGACCCGCGTCATCGATGGCCGCGAGTACGTGCTCGAGACGCCGCTGAAGGCCGACTTCGCCATTCTTCGCGCGTGGAAGGCCGACGAGTGGGGCAACCTCGTCTTCCGCAAGAGCGCCCGGAACTTCTCGCCGCTCATGGCCATGGCCGCGAAGGTCACCATCGTCGAGGCCGAGCAGATCGTGAAGCCCGGTGAGATCGATCCCGACGAGGTCCACGTCCCCAGCGTCTTCGTCAAGCGCATCGTCCTGGGCCGCGACCACCAGAAGTGGATCGAGCAGCGCACCGTCCGCCCGCGCCCGCAGGCCTGATTTCAAGCCGTTTTCAGAGGATCTCCGCCATGGCACTGACCCGTGAAGACGTCGCCCACCGCGTCGCGAAGGAGCTGCAGGACGGCTTTTACGTGAACCTCGGCATCGGCCTGCCCACGCTGGTGGCGAACTACGTCCCCGAGGGCATGACCGTCGTGTTCCAGTCCGAGAACGGCATTCTGGGCGTCGGCCCGTTTCCGTACGAGGGCGACGAAGACCCCGACCTCATCAACGCCGGCAAGCAGACCGTCACCACGCTGCCGGGCGCGGCCTTCTTCGACTCGGCCACCAGCTTCGGCATGATCCGCGGCGGCCACATCGACGTCGCCGTGCTGGGCGCCATGGAGGTGAGCGCGCGCGGCGACCTCGCCAACTGGACCATTCCCGGAAAGATGGTGAAGGGCATGGGCGGCGCCATGGATCTCGCGACGGGTGCGAAGCGCGTCATCGTCGCCATGGAGCACGTCGCGAAGGGCCAGCCCAAGATTCTTGCCGAGTGCACGCTGCCGCTGACCGGGAAGCGCTGCGTCAACACCATCGTCACCGACCTGGCGCTCATGGACGTCACCGCCGACGGGCTCGTGCTGCGCGAGCGTGCGCCGGGCGTCTCGGTCGAGGAGATCGTCGCCTCCACCGGCGCCAAGCTGATCGTTCCCCCGAACGTTCCCGAGATGGCCCTCTAAGCCGCGCCCAACGCGCCGAAAGCCCTTCCCATGCGTCTTGCAGCGTTTCTGACCGTCGTCCTCGCCGCCGCCGCCGCGCGGGCCAACCCCGAGTCGGTCGGCTGGCAGACCAACGCGAGCCGTCTGCGCGGCTTTCGCGGCGAGCGCCAGTTCGTCTGTCCTCCGTCCGGCGTCCAAGCGGGCATCGTCTACGGCACCGACGTCTACGCGCTCGACTCGTCGCTCTGCGCCGCCGCGGTTCACGCCGGGGTGATCGACGCGAACGTGGGCGGCACCTTCCTCGCGCGTGTCGGCGCGCCGGTGAAGCAGTTCTCGGGCTCGTACCGCAACGGCCTCGCCTCGCGCGCGAAGGGCGGCGAGCAGTGGTCGTTCTCGGTCTTTCCGGTGGTCGTTGCGCAGCCGGTGCCGGTGCCTGCGGCGCAGCCGGTGCCCTATCCCACGGCACCCGTCGCGCCGGTGCCGTATGCGCCGCCCCCGGCGCCCGTGCCGTACCAGCCGCAGCCGGTGCCCGTCGCCCCCGTGGCGCCGCCCGCGCCCACGCCGGTTCCGCCCATGCGTGTCTTCCAGCCGGGCATCGCGGGGCAGTGGCGCGATACCGACGGCGATCTCTGGAGCATTCCGGTCGACGTGCAGGGCGACTTCGACCTCGCCTACCGCTCGCGCGATGGCCGCCGCCAACAGCTCTTCTTTGCCCGCTGGCTCGACGGCCTCGTCGGCACCGAGTTCGAGGCGCGCATCGAAGAGGACGTCATCGTCGTCACCTACAGCCCGGCCATGCCCGACCGCATTCGCGTGAAGATGCGCGGCCAGAAGCTGTTCTGGACGCGGCAGCAGTAGGGCTGCACGCGAGTAGGGCTGCACGCGAGTAGGGCTGCACGC